>Ga0123354_10018580_pt1 | contig 10902 bp, 11 predicted proteins | sample TergutLab28metaG_2_FD_97872 | JGI IMG/M metagenome (GOLD analysis project Ga0123354, IMG submission 97872) | Labiotermes labralis P4 segment gut microbial communities from Petit-Saut dam, French Guiana - Lab288 P4 | ecosystem: Host-associated > Arthropoda: Insects > Digestive system > Gut ... | reverse complement strand
TGCCTTGTCTGCTTGATGGTGGGAGCGCATGGATTCGAACCATGGTAGGCATAGCCAATGGGTTTACAGCCCATCCCCTTTAGCCACTCGGGCACACTCCCACATCGCGCAAACAATGCCTTATGAGTGTATCTGAGCTGCGGCTCCGCTGTCAAATGTTCGTTTTTTGGCAGCTGAACAACAGGGCAAAACGCCTATAGGTCGTGGTAGGGGTCTATGGTCAGGGCGTAGCTGAGGATCTCCTGGGCGATCTCTTCTATGGCGCGATGGGCGGTGTTGATCACCAGGCAGCTCAGGCGGCGCATCAGATCACGGGCGTTGGCCAGCTCGTATTCGATGGATTCGCGCGAGGTGTAGTTCTCCAGGTGCACGCCGAACTCGGCAGAGCGCGCCTCACGCACCGACATCAGCACCTCCGGGGTCGTCATCAGGCCATAGATGCGGCGCGGCTCGACCTCAAATATCTGCCGGGGCGGACGCGACCCGGACGCAAGCGGCAGGTTCGCCACCTTCCAGCCCCGGTACGCCATAAACGTCGAGAGTGGCGTCTTGCCGGAGCGCGAGACCCCGATGAGCACGATGTCGGCGTCAAGCAGGCCCTCCGGGTGGCGCCCGTCGTCGTGGTTGATCGTGTACTCCATCGCGTCGATGCGCTGAAAATAGGCCTCGTCAGTCGAATGGATCGCGCCGACCTTGCCCGTGGGACGCTCGCCAGACAGCTTGTGGATATAGCGCACCGCCCGGCCAAGCAGGTCGACCGCCTGGCAGCCCTCGCCCGAAAGCGCGTCCATCGTGTCAAGCAGGTCGCGCTCCGCAAAGGTATAGACGAACAAATAGTTGGGCTCGTTGCAGTGAAGCCGCACGATGGCCTCAAGCTCAATGGGGTCATCGATCATCGACGTACGCACGACCGTGAAGTCAAGCGAAGGGAAACGCGAGGCCAGCACGCGCGCGAAGGTCACGGCGGTCTGGCCAAGCGAATCGCTCAGCACATGCAGCGTGAAGCCTTGATGTTCATGCGGCAGCTGCAGCGGCTCTTGCTCTTGCGGGCTGGGATGGTCGGCCATAGCGCGCCTGCTCTCTCTGCTAGGCGATGAGCGCGCGGAAGTCTGCGAACTGCTCGACCAGCGCGATGAAGTTGTTCAGCAGCGCCAGGCGATTGCGGCGCAGCGCCGGGTCTTCGTCCATGACCATGACCTGCTCGAAGAACGTGTCGACCGGGCCGCGCATCGTCGCCAGAAGCGCCAGGAACTGATCGTAGGCGCCATCCGCAGCAAGCGCGCGCGCCTCAGGCGCCAGCTCCTTGAGCGCCGTCGCGAACGGGCGCTCCGGTTCCGTGAGCAGCGTGGCTTCGACTTCACGGCCCACGCTCGGGTCGCTCAGGTTCTTCGCGCGCGTAAAGGCGGTCGAGAGGTCCTCATAGTCGCTGCCCTGGCCAACGAAGCGCACAAGCGCCTCGCAGCGCGCGTGAGCGTCCGCGGGACGTGACGCCACGGTCGCCAGCACCGCCGCCACGATGTTGAAGCTGAAGCCCTCGTCGCGCAGGATCGTCTCAAGGCGCGAGCGGAAGAACGCGCCCGTCGCCGCGGCCAGCGCGTCGTGATCGAAGTCCAGCGTGTCGTAGGCGCCCAGCGCACGCGCAAGCAGTTCGTCGGTGTCAAGCGCGGGCTCCGCCAGGCCGATCTGCAGGATGCCGATGGCGGCGCGGCGCAGCCCAAAGGGGTCTGAAGATCCCTTGGGCGCCTTGCCCACCGCGAACGTCCCCGCGATCGTATCGGCCTTGTCGGCCACCGCGACTGCCGCGGCAGCGCGGGTCGAAGGCACATCGTCGCCGGAAAAACGCGGACGATAGTGCTCGGTGATGGCGATCGCTACGGGCTCATCCTCGCCCTGCGCACGGGCGTAGTGACCGCCCATGATGCCCTGCAGGTCGGTGAACTCGATGACCGCGCTGCTGGTCAAGTCAGCTTTGGCAAGCTCCGCCGCGCGAACAGCAGCGGCGCGCTCGGCCTCATCCAGATCCCAGGCGTCGGCCAACCAGCCGGTCAGCTTGACGATCCGGGCGGTCTTGTCCTCCATCGTACCTAACTTGTCCTGGAAGCCCAGACCCGAGAGTTTCTGCGCCCAGGCGCTCAGCCCGACCTTGCAATCCTCATCATAGAAAAACGCCGCGTCGGCCAGGCGGGCGCGCAGTACGCGCTCGTGACCCGCGATGATCTGGTCATTGTAGGCGGGATCCCCGTTGCTGACCACGATGAAGTGGTGATCGAGGCTGCTTCCCCCCCGCTCGCCCGCACCGGGATGCTCGATCGCGAAGTAGCGCTGATGTGTGCTCATCGCGTCTTCAAGGATCTCGCGCGGAACCCGCAGGAAACTCTCATCGAAAGCGCCGACCAGCACCGTCGGATACTCGACCAGGTTGACGACCTCATCAAGTACCGCCGCCGGTATCTGCGCCTCGCCATACGGCTCAGCCGCGGCCTGGATGCCCTCAACGATCATCTTGCGACGCAGATCCTGATCGACGATGACCCGATTGCCCCGCAGGACGTTTTTGTACTCATTTGGCGTGGCGATCGCGACGGGGCCCAGCCCCATGAAGCGATGCGGCATCGTCGTGGTGCCCGACTGTAGCGCGCCGAACTGCACCGGGATCGTCGTCACCCCGTAGAGCGCCAGCAGCCAACGCACCGGGCGCACAAAGCGCTCGTCACCCGAGCCCCAGCGCTGCGAGCGCTTCCAGTCAAGGCCGGCGATCAGCCCGGTCAGTATCTGCGGGAGGAGCTTGACGGTTTGCTCACCGGTCTGTTCGACCGTCGCGCATACGTAATCGGCGCCGTTTTCCTCGCGGACCTCTATCTGGTCGAGCTCCAGGCCCTTGCTACGCAGGAACCCCTCCAGCGCCTTGGTCGGTTTGCCCTCGCTGTCATAGGCCACCTCGGCCGCCGGACCGCGATAGTTCAGCTGCGCGTCAGCCTGGCAGTCAAGCAAGGCATGGACCAGCAGCGAGAGGCGCCGGGGCGTGGCGTAGACCGCCATGCTCTCATATTCGAGGCGCGCGGCGGACAGCGCGTCTGACGCCAGTTGGCGCAGCTGGACGGTCGCGGCGTTTAAGGGCGTAGACGGCATCTCCTCGACGCCGATCTCGAAGAGCAGATCACGGGCAGTCGGCTTCATCATGAGGCGCTCACCTCGCTTCCTGCGGCAGGCGCATCGGACGGTTGCGGCGCGCCGCCGGGTTGCGGTTGTGGCAGATGCACCGGCTCCAGGTCGACCAGCTCCTTATACGCGGCGCAGCAGGCCTTGGCCAACGTGCGCACCCGCAGGATGTAGGCCGCGCGCTCAGTCACGCTGATGGCGCCGCGCGCGTCGAGCAGGTTGAAGGTGTGACTGCACTTCAGCACATAGTCGTAGGCGGGCAGCACATAACCGGCTTCCAGCGTGCGCAGGCACTCACGCTCGTAGGCGTCGAACTGCCCATAAAGCAGCTCGGTATCCGCGATCTGGAAGTTATAGGCGGAGTACTGCTGCTCATCAGCAAGAAAAACATCGCCGTAGGTCGTCTCCGCGCCGCTGTCCGGCTCACGCGCCCAGACCAGGTCGTAGACGCTGTCGACACCCTGGATATACATGGCCAGGCGCTCCAGGCCATAGGTCACTTCAGAGAGCACCGGCTTGACCTCAAAGCCGCCCACCTGCTGGAAGTACGTGAACTGCGTGACCTCCATGCCGTTGAGCCAGACCTCCCAGCCCAGGCCCCAGGCGCCAAGCGTCGGCGACTCCCAGTCGTCCTCGACCAGGCGCAGATCGTGCTGGGCAGGATCGATGCCGATGGTCTTCAGAGAGTTGAAGTACAGGTCGAGGATGTCGTCAGGGCTCGGCTTGATGACGACCTGGAACTGATAATAATGCTGCAGGCGGTTGGGGTTCTCGCCATAGCGGCCGTCGGTCGGACGCCGCGAAGGCTGCACGTAGGCCGCGCGCCACGCGCCCGGACCCAGCGCGCGCAACGCCGTCGCCGGATGGAAGGTACCTGCCCCGACCTCCGTGTCATAGGGCTGCAAGACCACGCAACCCACATCGCCCCAGTAATGCTGGAGCGTTAATATCATGTCCTGAAACGTTAAAGGCGCTGATGCAGCCATACCCCATCCTTCTTTATCGCGAGAAAAGAAAATGCTTGCTCTTTAGTGTAACCCATCAGGTCGGGCGTATACCTAGTCGTTGCCTTTTACATGGATGAACCACCACACAAAGCACCAGGCAAGCGACAACAGGGTCGAGACCACGGCAAAGACGCGCTTCCACGTCGTCAGGGCGATCCCATTGAACGTAGAGGTAGCAAGCCCGCCATGCGCCAGATAAAAAATGACGCCCAGATAAGCGCCCCAGATGACGACCAGCCCCACAAGCAAGGGTATGAACTTCTTTACTTTCACGGCTCTCCTTTCCGATCAGCCACGAGAGCCCTTGATCCACTCTCTCAGTTTCCAAAAAGCATAGAGCGGGAGGGTCCTGTCAGTCATCTCATCAAGCGAGGTCAGTACGGACTTCTCGGGATTGAACTTCTTGCAGTACTGCGTGAGTGAGCGCGCATGCTTCGCGGCGCCTGCTTTCACCTCGATTGGGATGAGATATCTTTCATTATCCTGCACAACGAAATCAACTTCCGCCCGGGCGGAGCCTTCGGCTGTCCAATAATAGAGGCCTTTGTCCCGCACTTTTCCGTACATTTTTTTGAGCGCGCAAGCGACGATGTTCTCTGCCATCGCGCCCTTGAATTCTTTATAGGCGGGCGTATCATCAAAAACGATCGCCGCTGGCAGATCTGCATGTCGACGCAACAATCCGCAATCAGACATATATAATTTGAAAAACGTATGATCAGCATAGGAGGAGAGAGGGTACCCGGGCTTTTCAATGCGCTCCACTTTATAGACAAGCCCCGCATTGATCAGCCATATCAACGCATCTTCCAGGTCCTTGGCCCTCCAGCCTTTTTTGACCTGGCTGAAGATGAATTTGCGGTTCTCTTTTCCTAATTGGCTCGGGATAGACTGCCAAACAGCTGAGATTTTCGGAAAATCCTTTGTGTCTGCATATTTTACGAAATCCTTTTGATAACCGAGCAATATCTCGTCTTGTTTCTTTTCGACCGCTCCAATATCTTTTGTATCGATCCAAAGCTGCACCGCCTCCGGCATACCACCAACAACCTGATAGTCCTGGTGTTTCTCCAACAGCTCAGATCTGAAACTCCCCCAAACGCCATCAGTACATGAAGCTTTGTTTAATTCCTCGGCAAGCATCTCGTTTTGCGCATACAGAAATTCATAGAAATCCATGGGGTAAAGCGTAAGAAAGTCAACCTTACCAACAGGGAAAGAGGTGCCCTTTTTCATAGCGACCCCCAGCAGGGAGCCTGCTGAAACGACATGATATTCGGGCGCGTCTTCATGAAAATATTTGAGTGCCGTGACCGCATTGCCGCATTCTTGGATCTCGTCAAAGATAATAAGAGTTGTCTGGGGTTCGATCGCTTTTCCGCGCGCCAGCCCCAGATCCTTGATGATCCTGCGCGGATCAAGGTCCTGCTCAAAGAACTCCTTGATCTTTGCGTCCTTATCAAAGCGAAAGTACGCGACATCACGATAGTATCTTTCGGAGAAATCTTTCAGGAGATAGGTTTTGCCACATTGGCGTACCCCTTGCAGAAGAAGCGGCTTCCTCGCTGGATCGTCCTTCCAGACGACCAGATCTTGCATCAAAGTCCGTTCCATAGTTTCTCACCTCCACTGCCCATTATAGACAGTTAAAGTAGAAAAACGCAGTGATTGCTGCAAAATGACACCATTATTTTGATGATATGACTGCGAAATCACATGTTATGTTGAAGCACCCAGCTTCTTAAGTAATTCTTTGGGAGTGATCGCAGGGACAGGACCGTACTTGAAATCGCGCACATCGCGTGTAACGATGTAATCAAATCTTTTGCTGAGCGCGACCTGCGCCACCACGGCGTCCTCATAGTCCTCCATGTCAGAGCCTAAAGCGCAGTACACATCATCGGCCAGCGTATCGACCACCCTGATCAGAAAAAGTGCCTTGTCCAGAAGCGCTCGCGATTCACGGTATGAATGTAACTGACGATTAATGAGGTAGAACATATCAGTAACAGACGATGCCGAAACTGCCGGATTACCTTCGTAATCAACAGTGTTACGAATCACATTATCTGCGTCAGCATAGAATGGTTCCCGCTTGAACAGGTAGTCAAGAATAACGTTTGTGTCCAACAAGACTCGCAGCCGCGCACTTCCTGTCACCTTGCCCCCCTATCGCGACCAGATATGAGCTAAGCGAGGGTCTGCATCAAGATCCTCTTGAGTAGGCTTATAGTCTGCCAGTATCCCGCTCAACTCATCCACCAGATCCCGTTTTCGCTGCTTGCTTCCGATAAGAAAGCTCTGCGGGCGTCCGTTCTTCGTGATAACGATCTCCTCATTATTGGAAAGCTCCAGATAAGTCCCCAGATTTTGTTTAAATTCAGTTGCTGTAACAACCATATCTTACTCCCTATTTCGTGCGATTATATTTATATTATCGCACAATATTAAGATGGCCGCTAGTCTATTCACACTCTCCGGAATCAGAATCAATGCTCATATACTTTAGCCAGATACGGGCTAAACGGGGATCAGCATCGAGCTCCTCCTGGGTAGGTTCAAAGCCCGCAAGCGCCCCGTATAGTTCAGCACCTTCTTTGCGCTTACGTTGAACTTTTTCAGAAATAGAGCCCCGAATAGCATCTTTCACGAATTCACTCATCTCTTCTGGTGAATACCTTTCGTCGGAACGATCAGCCTCACATTCAGCTTCCACCAACTTAGAATACGTTCCGTTTCCAGCAAAATCTTCCATTTCATTCCGCCTCCTTATTTTGTTCCTCTCTGCTGCAAAATCAGCTCATCAAATTCTATAGTCGCTTCTTTTAGTTAGTTCTGCTTACCCTTGACTTAAGGACAAATCTGCGCATTGGCTACCTTTAAGAGTTATCGAATTTCTACACACACCGACTCGAATGAAATCGCTTTTACGAGGTTCCCCATCAATCTCATAGAGCAGCTCGCTATCGCTTTGAAATACCATTTCCTTGAAGAGATACTGGGAAACACGTTTGCTGGAGAGATGTGTGCCACTACTTATCTTCGAGAATAGTTTTAATGCTTGCAGGCGTGTCAGCCGATCTGAAACAAGCGCATTGAGTCTGCCGTCAAAGGCACTGGAATTGGGAGAAATTGGCGTTCGGCCACCAATGGTCGGACCATTAGTGACGCTGATAAATGAAGATACTTTTCTTTCCGTCTGCCCATCGGCTGTCATAATGACTTGTATGGGTTGCATATCAAAGGCCAACGTATAAAAGATGCTGATAAAATATCTCACTTTGCCCGATACAGGAATGCCTCTGAACTTTTCGAGATTGCTCCCAATGTGAGCATCCAGAGCAAGGCCAAACATGGTCACGAAATATTCTCCATTCACCTTCCCTAAGTCTGCTTTAAAGATATCGGTTGATAAGATGTCCCGTTTCAAATCGAAAGACTGCCCGTAAAAAGTCACGTAAGCATTATTGCCTGAGCCAAACGGTAGGTATTGAATCACTGCATGGCTCAGATCAACAGCGTTGACCAAGGCCTGTAAAGTGCCATCGCCACCTGCAGCATAATAAACCACGTCTTTTGCAGTGTGATATCGATCAACAATTTCTTTGAGTTCTGCGATACTGCTTGTAGCATGTATCACAAAATCAAGATCATGGCTTTCGCATATTTCTTTGATATTCACGTAGCACCCAGCAGCTCTGTTGCAAAGTGAGTTTTGATTAAGAATAAATACGTGCCGCATGCGCGCCCGCCTCGTATTCGCAAATAAAGTCATAGGCTTCCAAAACAGCCTCCCTGACCTCATGCGCCTTGTCTCTGATATCGTCGCGTCTGCCAACTTCCACGGTGCGACCAACGCAGATGATCGGCCGCTTCGTCGCGAGCAGTTTCTCAGTATTTTTGACTGCCATCGTGACAATGCTCTGCCCCGTCTCTTGGGCGTGCTCAATAACTCCAGGGTTAAACGCGCCGATATTATCAGGTCCCATGCGATGTCCCTCAGGAAAGATAAACGTACTCCGACCCTGCATGACGTACTGATTCAAGAAGGTTTTAGCTTGCCTCCAGCTTGACAGGCTCTTCTGATCCACTACAACAACCCCGCTCGGCTTATAGAGTAAATGCCATCTGATAGGCCAAGTGGGGATCTTTTCATTTACCAGATAACGCACTGGCCCCCTTAGGACTTCACCGATATAGAACTGATCAAAAGAGCCGATGTGATTTGCAACATAAATACCGTTTAGGTCATCGGGCAAAAGTTCTTGCCGTAGAGCCACCGTTCTTTTTAGCGCCATGAAAATCCGGTTAGGTCCGACCAGCCGCCGATAGAACCTATCCTCCTTTGCGGCTTTCTTCTCATCAAAGGGCAACGTTCGATAGTAGCGAATCACTTGCTCATAAAGTGCCGCGAGCTCCTTGTCGCTTTTCCTCTTTTTGTCGACACTTGAGATATGAGGCGGGCGGTTTTCTAGCATGTTGCCGCCCTTTCTGACTTGATGACCTCAAAACCTTCTTGCAGGTTTTTGATGATCGTCAGCTGCCCCGTTTCCTTGAGCGATCGATTGTACGCTTCAGTCGGCACCAGGACATGAGCATCTGTTTGTTGGCTGATCGTCAAGGCGTTATCCGGTTTATCCTCAAACATCCAACGTGGCTTCATAGTCTGGCAGACCTCCGCCTTAGCAACAGCGCTGTCCTTCTCCGAGCAGTAGTAGATATTTTGTTCTTCAATAGGGAGATTCTGCTGCTCTAACCAGCGCAGCACCATGCCTCGAAATAACAGACCGAGCGGGAAACCACTCGTTACATATACTCGCGCTGTAATCAGGGCTGGCGTTAACCCTAAATCGAGACATCCGCTCACGACATCACTGGCATCTTCACGCGCTGGATAGGATGAGCAATACTCCCAGATATTAAGCGCCCAGAAAAGTTGTCGAGTAACGTGAGAGCATCTGAACTTATCCTCGATATCATAGGCTTCAGGATTGCCCGGCGACCGCCTGAAGAACTTTCGGGCTTTCATTAATTGATAGGCATCGAGCGCATTGAGCGTTCCATCGAGATCGAAACCAACATACTCAACGCCCGGCTCAGCCACAATCGATTCTGGTCGTATCATTAGCCCTCCGCCTCCTGCTTGCAACAACAGGATCCTTTTGACATGGTTCCCTGCCCTGCTTTACAGGGCAATGACAAAGGGGTTTGATACGCAAAGAGGCGCCTAACCCCTTTGCATGATTCCGACTGTGAATACAGCAACTGCCCTCACAACGAACAGGGGCTAGACGCCTCGTTACGTTGTAAGGGTTGTGCTCAGAAAGTATTGAGTTTTCAGTCAACTGCACTCAGTCGAAATCATGCAATAAAATAGTACCATGTCTCAATGGTTTGTGCGCTCTGCTCGAAAAGCATGAATGGACCGCCAAACCAAAGTTCTGGATGAGCGGCAACGGGATGGAGACTACGTAAAGGTGACAATCAACCCTGGGGCGATTGTCACGAACGCCAGCGGCGCGAGGTTCCCCAAAACAGTTCACGACCGTGAACTGTTTTCTGATTATTAAACGGGTGCAGCGGCCTCAATGAGCCTGGGGATCGGCTCCACATCTCGCACATATAACACCGGCCAGCGACCAGCATTTACCGAGAACCATCTACCGTTAACGCCGTTTTCTTACACGGTTCTTATTCGTTTCTTACACAGGCATATTGAAGCTTGCACCATCTCTGAGCTGCTGTTATTGTAAGAAACGAGCCTACTTGTCAGGCGGCTATCACCTCTACTTTCGACTAGCAAAGGAAGGGTGATCACATGATCGATATACAGCTTCTGGGTTTTATTATCTGGACCGTTTTAGTAAGTTATGTGCCGTTATGGTTTTATGGGGTACTAACCATAGTGAAAGTCGCCCGATCAGCGTTACGAAAACGCTAACGGGCGACCTCCCAGTCTCGAGGTGAGGTCGCCGGCCAATGGCAAGTAGGCTCACCCTCTAAGTTAAGTATAACCACACCGCAAAGCCACAGCAACTTCAGGGCAGAGGTGAGCGTGTAAAGCTACGTAAACGGCGCGCTCCCCAGTCATCAGGGAAATCAACTTGAACGCGGAGGCCATGGAATCCCACTTTGCAGAAGTGCGCTCAACGACTGCGGCTTATCATCGAGGACAAGGTAGTTGATGTCGCCCGTGGGTTCTTTTAGCAGGGCGTTTTCCCGCCTGTGCGTGCCAGTGACCGACACTATCCCGAACATCTTTGAAAGCGTGCCGATCTCCTCACCTGCATGGCACTGATAGACAGAACAGCCGCCAGTTTCGACTAATTTAATATCAAATATTGGAATAGTCGAAACTGGCAGCGCACTCTTATCGCATGTCTCCCCTGGCAGCATCTTCTTCTTGTAGCGTAATAGTATCAATCTTGCCAATGGACGTATAGGGGAACCCGGCTCTGAACTTGTAGTCGTGCGGAACCTGGTATTCCTGGAGGCTTCGTTCACAAAGAGCCTGTATTTCTGCCTGAATTTGTGCTTCCGATTTGATCGTTCCGTCTTTCAAAATGATATGCACCTTAGGCTTTTCCCCTTGGACATAATCAAAATCCGGTATGCCAACTACAATGCAGTCCTTAACATCCTCATGCTGTTGGACCACTGATTCGATGGCGAAAGGATAGACCTTAAAGCCATCGTAGCGAATAATCATCCGCTTGATGCGGCCGTCCACGATCAG
>Ga0123354_10018575_pt1 | contig 10904 bp, 9 predicted proteins | sample TergutLab28metaG_2_FD_97872 | JGI IMG/M metagenome (GOLD analysis project Ga0123354, IMG submission 97872) | Labiotermes labralis P4 segment gut microbial communities from Petit-Saut dam, French Guiana - Lab288 P4 | ecosystem: Host-associated > Arthropoda: Insects > Digestive system > Gut ... | reverse complement strand
TTAACCAACTTGATGCACAAAATTTGTTTCACAATAAGTTTTATTTCATGCCTCTACATGTTTCGAGCACATGTGCTCATCATCAGGAGGTCAAAATTGCATTACACAGCCCCTGGTATCATCAGACCTATAGGTGTGATGATACCAGAGGCTGTGTAATGCAATTTTGACCTCCTGATGATGAGCACATGTGCTCGAAACATGTAGATGCATGAAATAAAACTTATTGTGAAACAAATTTTGTACATCAAGTTGGTTAAATACAGAGATAAATATACTGAGATGCAGGGTCAGCAAAACGTCAAAGTGTTAATCATGTTTGCCTGTAAACTACACAGCGGAACGCACCAAGAAACTGTAGGAAATTTCGTACGCACTTGGCAGAGCACAGCCAAGTAGCCGAGCAGAAGGACATTTCCGCGAGGAACAAAACTGTAACAGCGCAGGAACTGTTAGACATATGGCGCTCGCAAGCACAGGTTTCCATGTACGAAAGAAATTCTCCAAAAATTATTCACAGTTTGGGCACGCATCCTTAAGAATTTTCGCCAGCCCAGACTTAAACTTAAAAAAAAAAAAAAGAAAAAACGTCGGTTTTAAGGGGCGCCAAATTATTAGGCTGTCCGGGGCCCTGACACGTGTCATGCCGGCTACCGCAATTGGAAATAAAGATGTTACATTCAGGTTGTTGCACTATGGTCATCTGTGGGGCGGGCTGCTCACTGAACACCTTGATCATGACGCGGTCCAGACAACAGAAGATCTGTAGATTCCAAGTTCGATTCCCGGCGTGTGCTGAAATCTTCCTCTTCGTCGAAACATATAGACAGGTTGCAGGCCCACAAAGCCTCCTTCACAACGTGAACGTGGGGCCCTTTCTTCGGGGTCTTAATGTACAAAATTTGTCCTTTCCACGCCACGAAAACAAATATGAGCAGAAATACAGTTCTACCAATTCATAACTTCAGCGCTAAATAGAGGCAAGTGATCGTGATGGATCAACATCACATTCAGTCCGCTTCATCTTCCGGAACGTATCATGGTACCCACTAGACAGAGGGCATGTTAGGCCCCCAGAGCAGTTATGTATGTTTTGGAGGTAAAAATTAGGTTTGTATGCCGTGGGCCGGGTAGCTCAGTCGGTATAGCGACTGAATATGAGCTGGACGGTCCGCGATCGAATCCTGGTGGGGACGAGATTTTTCGCCCATCCAGACCGGCCCTGGGGCCCGCCCAACCTCCTGTAAAATGGATACCGGATCTTTCCCGGGGATAAAGTGCGGCCGGGGCGTGCTGCTGACCACTCACCCCCTTCTAGTGCCGCGGTCATGGAAGAGTAGAGCTATACCTCTACCCACCCTCTGGACCACACGGGGCCTGTAACGGGATCACTTTACCTTTTATGTACTGCGATTATGAAAAGGAAAGCAAACAAAACCGTATGAAAATAGGATCTTAGGATTTTACTAAGTAAAACACTTTAATATCCACCTAATGCACCAGTCTATAATTAGAAGATACAATTAAAATTATAAAATATTTAAGATTGCTCCGACAAGTTTCGGATCACAAGGGATCCATCATCAGGGAGCCTTATACAGTGCTTGGCTAAAATTACAAAAATTGTTCTATCGTGTCCGTTGACATGGACGTAATCGGTGTTATGGCAGCATAATCTGGCTGTAATTAAATAAAATCAAGGGTGGTCTGTTTTAGAAACAGATAAACAATCCAAATAACATGAAACTACGTAAAATGAATGTAAATTAATATATTTTTTATTTTTTTCCAGAGGGACCAGATGCATGCGAAACCGCATTTCTGTTACACAAATGCTACCACGACGAAAACCCTCAGGTAAGCATAGAAAGACCAAAACGTTTGTCTCCTAGCCTAGTCACTTATTTCACCTTAGAACAAAACACAAATTTCAAGCACAATTTGGAGATAATAGTTACAAATGTGTTCTTAGGTCAAGTTTCAGGGTTTGGCCGAATTCGATGAAATTTTTTAGTGGTAATTTTAATTTACGTCCGATCCGAGTTTGTCCAGTATAAGCAGTGCTTCATGTGAAGGGCCACTCTAGCCATAAGGCGCTTATACGAACTGCAGAAAACATTTTTTAAATTTTTTTATCTCTTTAACCAACTTGATGCACAAAATTTGTTTCACAATAAGTTTTATTTCATGCCTCTACATGTTTCGAGCACATGTGTTCAAAACATGTACAGGCATGAAATAAAACTTATTGTGAAACAAATTTTGTGCATCAAGTTGGTTAAATACTGAGATAAATATACTGAGATGCACGGTCAACAAAACGTCAAAAATATTTTTTTTTATGTTTGCTGACCGTGCATCTCAGTATAATCTTAGTAATTAACCAACTTAATGCACAAAATCTTGTTTTATAGTAAGTTTATTATATGCCTCTACATGTTTCGAGAACTGTTGTGCTCATCATGAGGAGGTCAAAATTGTATTATATAGCATATGTTAACGGCATGCTCTGTAGGTGTCCGTCCGGTGCACATGTTGAGAGAAGACTCTTCTTCTCTCAACCTGTGAACGGACGGCCACCTACAGGTGTGATGATACCAGATGCTGTACAACACAATTTTTACCTCCTGATGATGAGCACATAGTGCTCGAAACATGTACAGGCATATAATAAACTTATTATAAAACAAGATTTTGTGCATTAAGTCGGTTAATTATTAAGATTACAGAGAACGTTTCATTGCCCAGCCTAACATTTATGATTTCGAGTTCAAACCTTCATCTATGTGGCGTATGTTTACAAAATAACTTTAGATTTAGTAGCCAGTATAATTTAGCTGATACAGAAATAAGTTGAAATACACAGAACTATAATTTTGCCGGTTGTTTTGTAGAGTATGAATGTTGGTCCCGTATATTGAGCGAGAAACATAGGCTGAGGGTTATGGAGAATATGGTGCAGAGGAAGGTATTTGGATCTACTCGGGAAGACGCGACAAGCTGCCGGCGGGGACTGCATAAAGGGAACCGTTATGATCCGTACTTCTCACCCAATAATATCTGGGTGATCAAATCACGATGGACGAGATGGGCAGAGCATATGACGGGAAAGGAGAGGCATAGACAGGGTCTTGTTGGGAAAACCTGAATGAAGGAGACGGCTTGGAACTCCTAGGTGTATTGGTAGAATATATTATTCAAACAGAACTTAAAAGGTTAGAATGGGAGAGGGGAGTGGAATGGATTGATATATCTTAGGTGGCAGGATTTTGTTTTCAGGTTCCAATAAATGTAGTAATTTGACTAGTTAAGAAACTATTGACTTCTCAAGGAAGACTGATGCATGCAGTAAATTAGTTATTCAGTTAGTGGCGGAGTGGATGACCGAGAAAACTTGGATAGATTTCCGGAATAAACAAAAGAATTTTCTTCTTTCCTAAACGTCCAGATGCGCTCTGGGGGTCCAACCAGCTTCCTATTTAATGGATGCCGGCGCGTCTTTCGCCAGGGGCTATAGCGGCCAGAGCGTGAAGCTGATCACCCCCATTTAATCTAGTACAGATATTAATAACGCATTGAAGTATTCTTCCACTCTACCATGCGTCTTTATGTTGTGGCTTTGAATTAAGCAGAGGGGTAACTTTCCGTTCACGTGGTGAAAAATTTTTAACTGTGTTACATATAAACAATATTTACATAGTTACTACAGAACGTTATTTTAAGAGTTTTTAGCAATGGTGGCACATCTAAATGACGCGATAATGCGTGGAGCAGTTGTATTACTTGTTCGAGTTTACCAACGGAAAGTGACATGAAATTCGCGCGAGCGATCCCTACTGTCTCCCTTATTGATAAAAATAATTCGAATATATGTACACATGCAGTACATATCTTATTAGAACATGTAGCATGGAACATGTAGTATCAAACGCGCATGTAACGTATCTTCTATATTTCTATATTATTTCTATAGTAAAACCAACTAGATGCACCAATGCATAACATTTATTTTATTTTGGAATGACACTCTACAAGTTTCGTACGGTTTTTCCGTCCATCATCAGGAGTTCAAGACTGTACATACAGCAACAGGCATTTGTCAAACAGATACTGCTGTCTGCTTGCTTACGGGTAGTACCCGCTAGCAAGCGAACAGCAGTATCTGTTTGACAAATGTCTGTTGTTGTATATACAGCCTTGAACGCCTGATAATGGACGGAAAGACCGTACGAAACATGTAGAGTGTACCCGCAAGCAAACAGACAGCAGTATCTGTTTGATAAATGCCTGTTACTGTATGTTCAAACTTGAACTCATGATGATGGACGGAGATGCCGTCCGAAACATGTAGAGTGTCATTCCAAAATAAAATAAATTTGATACATTGGTGGATCTTGTTGGTTTTACTAATAGAAATGATATTACGATGCACGGCCCTGTGAACGTCAAAAATGAACGTCAAATGTATCTTCTATAATTATACATAAGCAGACGGACATTGACCACAGGCCATGGCTGAAACATACTGCAGTAAGACATAGAGTGGCGCAGATCATATAATTTATTTTGGTAAATTAACTGTGTGACAGGACCCAAAAAAATTGGAATTTAATTAAAGGACCTATGCCTTTTGATGACCAAAAGAAATAACATTTCTAATGCAGTGTTTTAATTTTTAATGTTTCTGTAATTTCAGTTGTATAGAAGAGTTCTGCATCACTGGGACGCCATTGCTGCCTCTGACTGGTAGGTTCTGCAATCCAGTTAACAGGAGACAAGTTCCCTGTACGCTAGACACGATATATATGCATAATTCGCTAGAGGCATGTGTTCATTTACCAATTAATATTTCCAACAAACCATCACCATTAGGTCCTATCTTAAGCTCTAAGCACGCCGGGATATTTCAGTCGGCATAGCGACTCGCTATGGGATAGAAGGTCGAGGGATCGAATCCCAGTAGGGGCGAGATTTTCCCGCACCCGTCCAGACCGGCCCTGGAGACCATCCAGCTTCCTGTAAAATATGTACCGGGTCTATTTCCCGGGGATAAAGCCACCGAGGCGTGACGTTGACCACCCACCCCAATCTAGCGACCAGGTTAAAGATAAAATAAAATTGTAACTCTACTCCTCACTGCCTCTTCATGGCCTGTAGTGGGGCGAAATTTAGGTTCACGTTTTACATGATTAATCTGCAGCAGAGCCATAGACTGCCATGACAGGCACATTTTATGATTTTACATAGCTACTCCAAACAAATGTAGTTACATTTCTTTCAATAATGTGAAAAATCCTTATATTCTACCTTAACTACCCCGAGTCACAGAGACCACCTTTAAATATACAACAAAAAACAATAAACTAATAAGAAAATGAATATATTTATTTAGAGTTATATAATGCACATGTTCGTCATTATCGAAATTCCAACTCAATTATCTAACAGCCTAACAGGCTATCAGTGTAACAGGCGACCTCTAAATTCTGTGTTATAATTGGCTGGCGGTTCCGCATTAACGTCAGGGGTCAGTCTCTTGTCAGCACTGATTTCGACAAAAAACTAACAACTTAATACCACAAAAAGGGCGGATGATCTGAATAACGTATAAAATTTATTTACACGTCACCACAAACACAAATATCGATTACGGACTTCGTTATTCAACTGGGAGTTCCGTAAAATGACAATTGTTTGTTCTGAGAAACAACTGAATATCTGTGGGCGAAACATTTAAATCCCTAAGTTTCAGCCATTTTACATGAATGTACACCACAGTGCGTCGCAGAAGTAGGGAACTGCAGCTTGTATACTTAAGGACTTTAGGAACATGAAATGATGTGAAATGCCAACTTGATGCAAAAAGGTAATTTTATTGTTGTATTCTTAGCTCGACATGTTTCAGGCGCATACGCCCATCATGAGAAGAATCAGATGTTGAGTTGCAACATATGGTTTTCTGCACCGAGTTTTTGGATGGGTGGTGGTCTTGAGAGCAGCCGCGTAGGTCGTGTGTACGGTGCGGATGGTGCTGTGAACGGCACCATCCGCACCGTACACAGCTGCTCTCAAGACCACCACCCATCCAAAAACTCGGTGCAGAAAACCACATGCTGTAATTCAACATCTAATTCTCCTGATGATGGGCATATGCGCCCGAAACATGTCGAGCTAAGAATACATCAATAAAATTACCTTGTTGCATCAAGTTGGCATTTCACATCATTTCATGAGGAAGATGCATGGTCAAACAACCCTCAAGACTTAAGAAACATTTACGAATTCTTAATTTTTTCCCACATCGTTCCTGTTTGTTTGTTAGTTACTGTTCTTACAAAAACAAGCGATGAATTCTATGAAAAATTAATCTCCATATTGGTTATGCTGGGTGTGTGTTGGGAGCTGTACATTAATTCCGATGTGAAATTTACATTAGATCTGCGCTCTCCTGGCGAATTACGCATCGTATAGCAGTAATTATTTACCGAAGTTTCGGGAGAACTTTTCGGTCCGATCTTGCAAAGGTCAAGAATTCAAAAAGAAAGCCGGCAACCCTAGGGTTGTACTGCTGTAGACTGCGTGCTTTCCCACAACAGCGCAGATCTCTTCTACTTTGCGGCGCAAACCTTAAAGCACACAAAGTTTACACCCATTTCGTGCTTCAAAATTTTATCCCATATCTGTATTTCCATTGACGTAATTCATAGGCCACTAAAGCAGTCAGTTTTGTACCCACTCCATGTAAGGTGCGGGTCGAGTAATGACAATGACGTTACAAAACAACACCGTCATTAACACTTCGATAAGCTCAGAGCTGACGTAAAACTCTGCAAATAAAATTTTCCGCCATTCGCACGACCCTTAGACATTTTTACCACCTGCAATCCTTCAAACAACGTCCCTAACTTCCATCTTAATATTATTTTTCCTTCTCCTTCTCGGTCTTCCTATTTGCCATTTCCAATCCAGCTGCACATCAAGTCCATGTTTAAGGTTTTGTCCTATTCTATGATCCTTTGGAATGTGACGTAGTGTACTTTGTACTTTAGCACACATTGTTATTAAATATATGTACATATACGTTGTGTGTGTGTGTGTGTATTTATATATATATATATATATATATAATTCACAGTATCTGGTTGTCTGTCCTTTCATTCGCTGTATGTCAGAGCTTAATAATAATAATAACTTTTTAATAGACCTGACTTAACTTTTATGAATAAGAAAACAAAGAACACCTTTTTGATTGACATAGCTGCCCCTAACACACATAATCTCGCCCAAACAATAACCGACAAACAAAACAAGTACCAAGAACTGCGAAAGAAATATGTGCCATGTGGAAGCAAAAGGCAGCACAAGCGATCCCGAATAGTAATATTATCTACGGGAGGAATTCCAAATTCGCTGTCACAGAGTCTAACAAGACTTAATTTGCACCCGAATACATACATAAAACTGCAAAAATCTGTAATTCATGGCACATGTTCATTGTAAGAAACTTTTTGAACTACAAATAAGACCACCGAACCTAATTCTGTTGATTACTACATCCCAGGATAGGTGAATGTTTCCCAGCCAAAGCTGAGAAGTGAGAAATTCCATAGTAATAATAATAATAATAATAATAGAATGAAGGTGTGAATAAAATCATTCCTTACTAGAAAGGAAACAATGATAATACTATATTCCTGTTGAACTCATGCCATGATTCGAGGCCATATTAACTCTTTTGCATGTTGTGTTTTGATACTTCACACTTGGGAAAACCATTTATATTAAGGTAAAGTGATGATATAGGGAAAAATATTTGGGGGAAACCCAAGATTGCCGCAATTGTTATGATATTGAAAAAATCCACACAAAAACAGCCCTATCACGCTTTATTTTACCACTGTTGCTAGGACAGAGGGAAGAAATAAAATTCTTGGAGAACCCGTTTTCATTTCTTTGCACTTTGAATGTGGCGTGATGATGTGCAAGGCAGCCGAAGTTGAAACGCTTAAAAAGCAAATAAATACTAACAGAGCCTGAAGACATTAAGTGTGGATCGAATCACGAAAACACAGTAACCTATGTCGAATTGCAGTGCTGATTTATCTTCAATCATAGCGTAAAAATTGATTATTTCAGTATATATATATATATATAATTATCCTTATTATTTCACCGTGTATATCGTCGAATTATTTAATTAGTATACCAACTGATGCACATACATAAAAATTCCAGATTTAAACATTAAAATTGCTCCGACATGTTTCGATCCTAAGATCATCATCAGGGAACAACACTTTCCTCGCTAAAGTCACCATTAAAATTAGTTACCGATTAATTTCGTTGTATAAACAGGGTGTTGTGGCAGCATGTCTTGTTGTGTAAGGTTATGTTGTTGACAGTACCCGACTACGGGTGTGCATCCTGTGCTTTGCTGCGCGATACGCAGTATCACGCAGCAAAGTACTCTCAACAACATAACCTTACACAACAAGACATGCTGCCACAACACCCTGTTTATACAACGAAATGAATCGGTAACTAATTTTAATAGTGACTTTAGCGAGAAAAATGTAGCTCCCTGATGATTATCTTAGGATCGAAACATGTAGGAGAATTTTTAATGTTTTAGTGTGGAATTTTTATGTATGTGCTTCAGTTGGTATACTAATTAAATAAACATATATGTATATAATGTTTACTGTGCATGTGTTCTGTAATTACAGATGCGGCGTGACCAGACATCAGGACGTACAAGTTATGACGACCAAATGACTGGTATATGCAAATTAACATAATTCCCATCAAGAATTTAGTAGTTATTTAAGTACAGCCTTTCGTTATCTTAAATGACACAGCATAATTCTATATGGAAGGTACCACTCGGGTGACCTTGGCTTAGAGGGTAGGATAATTAAAATATTTCTAAATAAATTACACGAAAAGACGTGGACTGGGTTCATATGGCTCAGCAATGAAACTAATGGCAGACTGTTGTGTAAACAATAAAATACTTTCCGGTACCTTAAAAATAGGGAACTCTTTGCTGAGTATCACCTGAATCCTGAATATCTTGTTGCTCCTGTTCACTTCCCATGGCAGATTAGGATCCCCTGAATGACTTGCATTCCTAGTTTAGCCATTCGCACCATATAGTATACAGAAGCTTCTTCATCATTTAAGCATGTTGCCTGTTCCAGGTTTTAAAAAAAGTTATATCCTAGCAAAGGCTCTACAGTACAGCGTGGCACAAATTTTCTATTTACCCTTTGTCCACTCTATGGAGAGGAGCTGCTAAGCTAGTCAAGAGGTTTTAAACCTCTTGTTGTACACATTCCTACATTCATTACCATGCTCATATGAACCCCCCCCCCCCCCGCTAGTGGCCCCTAAACTGAGCCAGATGTTCCATTCCACATTCTTCCATTCTATTTCTTTAAGATACTTTTAAACATTTTATCCCATCTCAGCAAAGGTCGTTAGTTTTTTAATTAAACAATATTATAAATTATCTAAATCATCGGCTTTCGGTCATTCGGTCCTGTATGTTTATTTGTATCCTTGTTACAGTCCATTAATTTTGTGAATCCAATTTCTGTTTCAGAAAGGTACACATTTCCATGCTGCAGCCACGAGACATATGTTCACTAACATGTCGAGCTCTGCTGATTATCATATCTGCTTCATTCTGTAATCCTTTTATGCACGCAATAAACCCACTTATTGGCAGGGAAATAATGACATGTCCTTTCCAAACTGCAGGCATTTTTCACTGTTTTCAAGGTGTTGACATTTGGTTTGCCATCATACTGACCACACAGAGTAGAGTGAAATTAATTCAAATTGTTCTGTTAAGTTTCTTACCGCATATAATCCCTGTACATCCGTCACTGAGTGGATCCGGTAGCTCAGTAGGTATAGTGATTGACTATGGACTGGACGGTCGGGTATCGAAACCCGGTGGGGACGCGATTTTCCGCCCGTCCATACCGGCACTGGGGCCAACCCAGCCTCCTGTACAGTGGGTACTGGGTCTTTCCCAGGGGTAGAGGCGGCTGGGCCATGGGGCTGACCCCCACCCCCCACCTAGTGCCGAGGTCCTAGAAAGAGTATAGCTATACCTCTACTCACCATAAGGGCCTGCGTGGCCTATAAACAGGTTGAAACCTACCTACTTCCGTCACTGCAAGATTCCAGTGAAGCCGAAGTTGTGCCGGCGTAGTATCATCGGACGCGGGTTAGATAACAGTGTTCAGATTAACTCTAGGGCTATGAATGCGAGACACAGCAAAGACGTCATGCGCAGTCAATTAGTCTTGCCTTGTTAAATAAGCAGATAAATGAGCCCTCAGGGTCACCATGTAGGCACATGATAGGAATCTAAAGACCCGCGCTCATAAGTTTGCCATCGAAAGTTTGGGTCGCCTAGCCCCGCACTGTCGGCTCGGTGGGGAATAGTTGCTGACAGTCCAGAATCAACACAACAACGTTCATTCGTGCGTATATTTTAATGGCGTATGAAATGAATACGGTTTCAAGAAATAAATAAAATCAACAAATAAAGACACAACCACAGCAAGCAGTTTCCTTAACAACAACAACAACAACAATAATAATAATAATAATAATAATAATAATAATAATAAAAGGGAACATGTATGTTAATAGACGTTGTAATCTCAGGAGACAGAAATGTGATTAAAAAAGAAGCCGAGAAAATTCTAAAATATAAAGACCTTACAATAGAAATACAGCGCATGTGGAATGTAAAAACAAAGGTTATACCAGTAATAATAGGGGCGACTGGGACTATTTCAAAGTCATTCAGAAAATACGTGAGCAACATACCGGGAAAACATGAAGTCAAGGAACTACAGAAAACAGCCATATTGGGCACTGCACAC
>Ga0123354_10018574_pt1 | contig 10904 bp, 11 predicted proteins | sample TergutLab28metaG_2_FD_97872 | JGI IMG/M metagenome (GOLD analysis project Ga0123354, IMG submission 97872) | Labiotermes labralis P4 segment gut microbial communities from Petit-Saut dam, French Guiana - Lab288 P4 | ecosystem: Host-associated > Arthropoda: Insects > Digestive system > Gut ... | reverse complement strand
GGAGTGATGGAGGGGGATACTGTGGTGTGAGTGGTGGGGGTAGGTGATGGGGGGGGGGGGGGGGGGGGGGGGCGGGGGGGGGGGTTTGATGGAGACTGCAGTAACCTGCATGTCATCTGAAGGCAATCTTCTCTAGTTGTGTCTTTCCGTTTAGGTCACATTTTGTATGGTACACCTGATAAAGGTAAAGGTAAAGGTTCGCCCCAGAACAGGCCACGAAAGCTTACTCTTTCCTTAACCTCGGCGCTAGATGTGGGTGGGTGATCAACGCCACGCCCCGGCCGCTTTACCCGGGGAAAGACCCGGTGCGAATTGTATAGGAAGCTGGTTGGGCCGGTGTGGAGGGTGCGGAAAAGTCGCCCCCACCGGGATTCGATCCCTTGACCGTCCAGCCCGTATACAGTCGCCATACCGACTAAGCTATCGAGGCCCACACGGTTACGCCCTTGTCAGCGAGCATACGGGCGTCTCGCAGGAATGTTTCAAGGGTGCTGCGAAGTTATCTGGGGGAGGGGGAGGTAGCTCTGAGCAATCACTTCAGTTCGCAGCGCGTCTTGCACTTCGTGCCAGCTGTCAGTTATATTACCGTGATGAATACAATGTGAATACATTCACATTGTCTCTGAGTTGTCATTTGCGGACATCCGTTCCTTTGAAGATGGCGCCGAAATGCTCTTCCTAAACACCGGTAAGAAAATGTCCACTGATAGCGAGACAAAGCAGAAGAGAGAAGATATGATATACACTGTAGCCAGAGTCTAAAATCTGGCAGTCTGGTGTGGCTGGTACTAAAAATTGTATTGATATTTACTGCGAAATTTGTTGCTGTGTGTGTGGTGTGTGCGTGTGGTGTGTGTGCGCGCGCGCGTATGGTGTGTGTGCGTGTGGTGTGTGTGTATGTGTGCGTGCGTGTATGTGTGTGTGTGTGGTGTGTGTGCGCGCGTGTGATGTGTGTGCATGCGTGCGTGCGGTGTGTGTGTGCGCGTGTGCGTGAGGTGTGTGTGTGTGTGCGTGTGTTGTGTGTGCGTGTGTTGTGTGTGCGTGTGTTGTGTGTGCGTGTGGTGTGTGTGGAGTATGTGTGTGGTGTGTGTGCGCGTGTGATATATGTTTGTGTGTGCGTGTGGTGTGTGAGTGTGGTGTGCGTGCGTGCGTGTTGTGTGTGCGTGCGTGTGGGGTGTGTGTGCGTGTGGTGTGTGTTTGTGTGGTGTGTTTGCGTGCGTGCGTGCGTGCGATGTATGTGTGGTTTGTGTGCATGTGGTGTGTGTTTGTGCGTGCGTGTGGTGTGTGTGTGGTTTGTGTGTGTGTGTGTGTGTGGTGTGGTGTCTGTGCGTGTGATGTATGTGTGTGTGGTGTGTGTGCGTGTGGTGTGTGTGTGTGTGGTGTCTGTGTGCGTGTGTTTGTGTTTGTGGTGTGTGTGTGGTGTGTGTGTGTGTGGGGTGTGTGTGTGTGTGTGTGTGTGTGTGTGCGCGCGCGCTTGCTTTTATCATAACGGAAGACATAATTTTTTGGGTACGAAATGCTGAGTTTCTTGCCTCAGCAATTTAACATTTACTGAAATTATATTTCTTTCAAATATTTTAACTTACCTTAAAAAACTCCGAATTTTTTTGCCCTGTATTTAATGGCACAATTGAACTGCCTAATCATTATCTGATAACCAACACAAATTGCCACACACTATTGTCTGTAGAACTGTGTGCCTGAATGCTGTAGGGGATATTTGGCTGTATTGAAATTTGTGGGTACATACTGAATTAGATTTTAAGTATTACTAATCATAATGATGATGATAATAATGATAATATATTTATCAGCTTAATTTTATTAGTTGAAGAAAAACCGGGATTACGGAGTAGAATCTGATGCGAGATGGTGTATTGAAGTACGGTGACGCGGAGGGCTTACACGTATGACAGGTAGCAGGTAGCGCACTTGGAAGTGAGCAAGTGAGCAACTGTACTCACTTCGCATAACTGATTTTGTTCCTCACGTGTAATATTCTCCGAAATTTCTTGGCTTCCAGTTCAGTTTGTGTCGGAAGTTTTCCGTCGTCGCATTCCTGCGTTCCTATGGAGGTGGAACAGGCTTGCGTTGAAGTAGGGGGGGAGGGGGGCGGCGGGAATTAGCAGTAACCTGTAATTTGTGCTGACCCTTAGGGGCGGGACACCTCTCACTTGTTTTGACGCTGTGTCGGCCGACTGCAGACCAGAAAATTAGAAGGTGGGGGCGAAGACTATTGATGAAGGGGGAATGGGGGCAAGGAGGGGGGAGGGGGAGGGAGGCGGACATGAACTGGTTCGGCCGGTCGGTTTCGTGAAGGAGGTGAAGCTAAAAAAATGTGGAATATTTGATCCCCCCTTCCTCGGCCCCCATAACTATTCCTCATCATATGACTGTTCCTCCTCCTCGCACCTCGCCATGCACGAACCAACCCAAAAGGTGTCGTCCATTATGCTCTATTACCTTGCACAACATGCAAGAGAACTCCTGTACTCTGCATTACAAACATTTTCTCTCTCGAAACTTTCACAAAATATCGAATCCTCGCTCACATTCAAAGCTCCGCTGCTGTATCTGTTGACATTTGTTCTGCTTCGTGATTCATGCCTGTAAAGGAAGAACCCGGGGAACGTGGCGGAAAAGACAAAGTGTGTCCCTGTACACAACATGAAGACGTGGGAGTGTTTGTGGAAGCATAACTCCACTCTATCTTACCGTCGGCGCTAGAACGGTGTGTTGTCACTTTTGCCCTTTAGTCCCGAGAAAGTAAGGGGCTGTGCGAGTCCCAGAACCTGTCCAGGCCCTTTAAAAGTGAAAGTTCCTTGCCTCTGACGAGAAACGAACCGCGATTCCTCGGTCTTGCAGCCCGTAGCTCAGCCACGCCCGGTCCCGCGGGGCGTTTTAATTCTACGCTTTCAGCTGCGTCCTCTTACTGATTGATCTCAGAGGTGCTGTTGTGTCGCTGTGACGAGTACTCGTGCACTTCGCGGCACACATTATCGCGTGCCGCAACATAACGTCTGTCTGTGTGTGTGTGTGTGTGCACAGTGGGTCTGCAAAGTGTAATGGCTACCCATAGAGTGGCATTGCTTAGGAACACGTTAATTCGACGGACTGTTGAAGCAGCCACCGAAATGAGACATTTCCCACTCGTATTCGGTCTTGTTATCTTCGGAACTTGATGTCTGACGAGGTTGGTACCCCTGCTCCGATATGTTAGCAGCGAACGGGCCAGTAAGTTTTCTTGATCATCGCTGAATGCGTGCTGTTGGTTCGTTATACTGCTAGAGAACTGAAACAGAGTTTGTCTTGCGTCGAATGATATGAGAAGCTGCTGATGGAATGCCAACACGAGCGGCAGTTGCACTTGCACGTTGTAATGTTCTTCTGGAGAAGATGAGAGAAATACACAATTGGCACGTTTGACGTCGTGTACCTGCCGACACTGCAAATGAATGCTGCGGCGCTTGGCATTTACGTGCGAGCATTGTTAATGCCCAAAATAATGTCAAAATTACAGATTTCAATACTGTGAGAGCTCTTCTGGGGTGTGAAGCCACGTCGTTGGACAGTGAGTTCCTGAGGTTTCGAAGGATCAAACAGCTGTCATCTTCAGGTCAACACAGTCCAAGATGCTTGAACTGTTTGACCTGAAGATTACTTCCGTCAGTTCTAACGTCGCGAATTGCTTGCCCGAAGATACTGCGTCACATTTGCACAAGACGTGAAGTTTTGATTGCGTCCGAATATTTGAATATTGACATTGTTCTGTAGCTTAGGGAATGGTCAGTCCTAATGGCAGGATGTGCCAGTTTGCAGGCCTGCACGCCTCCTAGGCAGCAAACTGCGTTCCTTTCGCAGGTCGTAACAGTACAGCTCATGTTGACTGGAACTACAATTGTCCATTTGGATGCTGAAGTGAATGTACGTTACTCAGTCCGCACCTCACAGAGAACTCTTCAAGTAACCGCTATGACGAACGGTTTGTACACTAAATGCTGTATATGGCAACAGTGCCTGTTTGTTGTCAAGTGCCTCACGCGGCGCTCGGATATGACGTGTGGCGTCGCAGAGACGTTTAGTGTCAGACTTGGCGGCACTGAGAGCCAGACTTGGCCGTCAGTAGGTAGCACGCCTTCTTGAAATTGTCTTTCTGGCGTGTCGATTGATTATTGCAGAGAACAAGAGGCAGTGCTGGGGCGATGATTGCAGTAGCTGAAATAAAACTGGGAGAATGGGCAAAACGTGCAATCGAAACCAGACGCAATTCCTCGCCGTACTTAGCATTTAAACTGCTCTGTCCTCAGTTTGAGGTGCTTTCATTGTTGTGTCTTATCGCAGTAACAATACTGTAACTGGAACTGGAGGGTCTCACGGAATACTGGAATTTGCTGGAGAGGAATTTGCCCTTAAGCTAGCGATGTCTGTACGTACGGTTTTGCCCTAGCGAAGGGTTTTCTCCAAACGCTCATTCCCTGTGTAACAGTAAAATATTACGAGTTTTTCCCGAGCGATGTGTTTTTCCTCCCCGTGCCAATGACTTTAATCTTGTTTTCCTTCTAGCCACAAATTTTCCATTTTCCATGCACGCAGCAACCTCAGGAAGGAAATTTATGGGCTTTCTTCTTTTCGTAACACCGACAAGTATTTCGACACTTCTGTTATAATTATTACTTTCTGCAATACGCAGCGTCGTGGACGGACGAGCGGTCGGACACCGCGCATGCACACTGTAGCTATAAGGATTTGAAGTTGCGAATTGGCGACACGCGACATGACTTCTGTCACTTCCCTCGTCTCTTATACTGGAAACAAAACGGAAAGCATTGATGCCTGATCCTTGTTATAAAGCTAGATAAGGCAGACATGGGGGGACAAGAGAAAGAATAATGACACCCTACCCTCAGGATTAAAACCCAGACACAAAGAGGCTTCCCTTTTATGTGTCCTACAAAGAAACAAACCCTAAACGAGTCTTATAAACCGTCTCTGATATGCTGAGTTTGAGAATGTTCGACCCTACTGCTCTGCGAGAAGTGTCCTTCAGGAAAACTTCTGGTAGCCCTCAAAATAGGCCACGATTATTTCCTCTAGCAATATTTCTACAACCCTGGCGCTTTATGTCACGTTCGAGGCTACCTAACCACTGAATTTGACTGAATAATCTTAATTGAGTAAATGTGAGAGTGGATAAATGAGTAATTTAATAAGCCGTAGGTGGGAGAATAATAATTTAATTTTTCAGTTATACTTTGTTACTGCTCGTGTTTGCAGTTGGACAGTAAGAGGCACAATTTGGACGGCAATTAATGGACCGGGTGTTCCTGGGATTGCAGAGGAATTTTGAAAGTTCATGTCTTTCTTGTGTGCAAAGTGAAAATTTGTGGTTGAGTGGTTGTTAGTCAGTTGACCTCTAGTACCGTGGTGTGCCTATCCGTGACCGTCAGTGGCACCGTGCAGTGTACAAACCAACAAAATGTACTGTCAGTACCGTGGTGTGCCTATCCGTGACCGTCAGTGGCACCGTGCAGTGCACAAACCAACAAAATGTACTGCCAGTACCGTGGTGTGCCTGTCCGTGACCGTCAGTGGCACCGTGCAGTGCACAAACCAACAAAATGTACTGTCAGTACCGTGGTGTGCCTGTCCGTGACCGTCAGTGGCACCGTGCAGTGCACAAACCAACAAAATGTACTGTCAGTACCTTGGTGTGCCTGTCCGTGACCGTCAGTGGCACCGTGCAGTGCACAAACCAACAAAATGTACTGTCAGTACCGTGGTGTGCCTATCCGTGACCGTCAGTGGCACCGTGCAGTGCACAAACCAACAAAATGTACTGCCAGTACCGTGGTGTGCCTATCCGTGACCGTCAGTGGCACCGTGCAGTGCACAAACCAACAAAATGTACTGTCAGTTGATCGAGACGCAGCTGACTCGCATCAGCAGGCTGCATCGTGGCGACATTTACGCTGGAAGGTGGTACTGATAAACGTTAACTGGAGTGCAGCATACGGAGAATGAATTACAAAACTGTGACTACGAAAGACGCACATAATTAATTTAACAGGTAATTAATTTAAAGAGTTGTAATTTGTAAGTGGGGTACGAAAGTTATTGCTGCACTTGCGTTGTGTATATCTGCTGTCAGCTTTGTTCTCAAAGCAACGTTTGACCCTAGCTACCTGTTTGCCCCACATAACGTTTTGTGACGCAGCAGCCTTGTTGTTACAGTGTTCAGTACGAAATCTTAAACAAGCACCCGAGCTTCGAATGTGTATCAAATGAAGATTATCTGTCTTATCCGTTTCTTGGCATTGGCCCACAGTCGCCGTGTCGTGTTGTACACGGTCGTGAGCCGACACGAATAGGCGTAAGTGTGAGTGAATTTGTTTATTGCATCGAACTACATTTAGGCCTAAATAAGTGACACACCTTTATCACAGCAGGCCTAATGCTTGTTTCTCATTTCCTTAGCTAGTGACTTACACAAAAGCGAAATGGAAATTTATCTATAGTGAAAGATAGGTAAGCTACGGTGAGTGCCTTCAGGTGTCGGGCCTACGGTGTGCAGAACTGGCTTGTGTGCCTCGGGGAGGGCGTCAGGTCGTATGGTATCCGACTGTATGAAACAGATTCAAACCTGAGACCTTCTGAGTAAGGGGAAGAGTATTGACGACCCAGAAATAAAGCTTGGCTACTACAGCCTTAGTACGGGCTGGCGAGTATTTGAGGAACACGAGAAAATAAACAGGCATTGACCACTGTTTGTCAAGGCAAGACAGACAGACACTAATGGCAGTGCATTACTGTCAGTTTGTCTTAATGGCAGAATATTCACGTGATAGAAATCTGTAAGTCTCTACACGGACAGCCCATCAGCAGACCCCAAAACGTCTGACCCAACCGGAAGCTTTTAGTATTTCAATAAATTATTCCGAAAGTCTGCAGTGCGCAACGTCTGGTGGGAATGTACGTTTAAACTACACTCCGATAAATGAGCGTTCTGTGTCCGTCCGTCCACTGAATTAAACACGTAGTAAATCTTACAGACAGCCGCACATTTCGTCTACAGTCTGTATGCTAAGAATTGATACAAAATTGTGAACACAAAAATGAATCTGATTTATATTTTAAAAGTTATTCCGTACCGCGCAGTAAACACACCCCGAAATGTTCTAAACTCCAGTCAGTTAAATTTTAACACAGGAATAATCGCTGATTGTTCTGATGTGTACACAAAAAAAAATGAATTCACTGTGTGGGCAGAATACAGAATTTCTGATTGTTAAACCCCACGATTCATACAGTCACCACACAGAACCTTAACACTGCCAAGTCGGAGTAGTGTAGTGTAGTATAGTGTAGTGTGGTGTAGTGTAGTGTAGTGTAGTGTGGTGTGGTGTAGTGTAGTGTGGTGTACACTACATGTAGTGTAACCTGGCTGTTATGATGGTAGTTTTCTGAAAATGTTTTGAGATTTTCAATTGCTTTACTTCTTTGTTTAGAGATGTCAATACTGCTGGCCTGTAAGGCTGTATTGTGGCCTGTCAGTAGGTTCAAATAAAAACGCAGTAAACTCTAATCCTGCACAGACAACACAGTAAGCAGTACCGATAATAGCCAAGTTCTGAACCCAACCAACTGCTTGCTATACGCGAAGTTCGTCCTGGTTCACAGCACTCAGAGACTGGCTTCCCGTTCAACCTAGTGTTTGGTTTCACCATCCTCTAACTTGCTGTTTACGATATCTTTCTTGTTTCCTTCATTACTATTTATATGTGATGATTGCTTGCCTTCTAATTATTTTGTTTCCTTGTGCGTGAGCGAATCCCCTGGGGAGATGAAAGGGAACCGGGCCCTAATTATGGTGCAGGCTTGGCGTTTGCAGCAAGGCCAGCAAGCGGACACTTGGGTGGGCAGATGGTGGGTTTTGAAGCAGCGCTTCGATACTTGGGTGGGCAGATGGGCGATTCTAGACCTGGAAATATCGGAGATTGATTTTCATTGTTCAAACTTCGAAAAGTCGAAACGTTGCATTTGGCAGCAGCCAGATTTATTGCAGGCTTTTTGTATAAAATTCCGATGATTTAATAACAAAAGATTTGTTTCTTGTTCGGTGTGTAATTGTTGGGCGTAAAACGAGAAGCTTTAAAGTAAGAGAAACAAGCTCTTGTGAGAGAGTGGCAGCCTTTGCTGTCGCTGTCGGCTTGTCCCTTATCCTGTGGTACCCGAAGACTTTCCTGGCGCACTTCCATTGAAATTGGCCTGAACCGGAAGGCTGAGTGCAGAGCGAGAGAAGTCATGCATTGTGAATCCTCACTACCGTTCAGGTCGCAGTGGTAGCTATACGTACCACATAGTGTGATGTTAAGGAGCTGTACGTTTTGTTCATACAGTGTCTTATGTGTTTCGTATTGTTGTTACAACAACTGGAGACCGTCTGTCGTGTATTTATCTCGGTATTTAACCAACTTGATGCACAAAATTTGTTTCACAATAAGATTTATTTCATGCCTCTACATGTTTCGAGCACATGTGCTCATCATCAGGAGGTCAAAATTGCATTGTGATGATACCAGAGGCTGTTTAATGCAATTTTGACCTCCTGATGATGAGCATATGTGCTCGAAACGTGTAGAGGGATGAAATAAAACTTATTGTGAAACAAATTTTGTGCATCAAGTTGGTTAAATACTGAGATAAATATACTGAGATGCACGGTCAGCAAAACGTCAAAATTCGGCTACTGTGTGTCTGTAACCCCTGTTCATTTGTCCTCCCTTTTTCTGCAGTATTATGTATTTTATTGTCATGGTTACGTATTCTTATTGTTCTGTATGTTCTGTTGTGTTCTGTATATTCTGTTTTCATCGTGCCAGCTGGCACTCTTCGGCTACCCTGACTGAGGTTTCTCCGTGCTTTTTTCCTCAGTTGTAAGGCAAATGCCAGGGTACAACTCGCAAAGACGGGGCACGGCCTGCACTCTTCCCAATTATGCGACAATTTTTACGCGGTTAGTTCATCGCTAATTTTAGTTTGACCACTCTGGGTTCGAAACCCAGAAAGCCTTCCAAAAAAAGTTGTTAATTGTGTTGTTCTGTGTATTGTTTGTGTGTAAATGTGTATTGTATTGTACTACTGCCACCGGGTGTCAACCCAATTGCAGTTATCATATATATATATATATATATAAGAAATCAATAATAACTGGAAGGGCAAATTAACATTGCCTCTGCTACCAGCTAAACTTTTCAAAATTATAGTGAATATAAGATTTTATCCCTACTCGCCTTGAAGGCGTATAGGGGAATAGAGTTGTAACTCCACTCATTCTTATCCTCGGCACTCAATGCAAGTGAGTGGTTAACTTCACACCTCGGCCGCTGCACCCGTAGAATAGGAGGCAGTCTGACCCCACAGCTGGTCTGGCCGTTCTGTAAAAGAGAAAAAAGTCTTGTCCCTGCCGATATTCGAACTCCGAACCGTCCAGCCCGGTCAGTATGAAAAGTGCGCTAACTGAAGAGGCGCGCGCTGCTTGCGTTAATATTTGGCTCCCTGGCTATTAACGGTTTAGTTCAAGCGCGAGTTACTGGGGCGCTGCTGATGGGCTGCTACAGGGGGCCTGTCTCTGGCAGCCGGCTCGACAGCAAGAAAGTTGTGCGAGTCCGTCAGGTTGTCGGCTGCTGTAGTGTCTGTGGTGTCCACGTTCCGCCCTGCTACAGTGTCAACCGTTCCATCTCGACATTTTTTTTTCTGTCGTCCGTACAGTCCAGCTGAGTTTTGTACCTTTCCATACCCGAACCTACCGCACTTATTGCTAAATATTACTTCCACACTTCCTCTCTGCTGATTTCAGCTGAGCCGAGTCACCGATGTGGCAGTTGGCAGAACCCTCACACTGCCTTGTTGCTGGTTTATCTGTTCAAAGATCAGTGGTTACTACATGCACCGCCACGTTTAACAGTCAACAATTCTACTTCTACTAATTCATTGAAGCACTGTGACAGTTTTCTTTCCGGGTACTTCGGTTTCCCCTGTCAGTGTGTCTTCAGTTACATGTTGTTCTTACCAAAAGACAAACGATCGCAGCATGGGAACCTTCCAAAAAGCAGTGGTCTTTCGGAAATCGGGGAGCGGTGAATACAAAAACATTTCACCCTGATTCTGTGAAGAGTTCAGCGGAACTGTTTGTGGCTGACAGTCAGCTGACTGCAGGCAGTCACACACCCTCGGCTGTTGCTTTGGGTGATTTTTTTTTGCTGTACAATTATAATGATATGGTGGTTAGTTTATGGCTCCAGTCACATGAAAAACGATAAGTTAGGGCAAAGGACGGTGGCACAGCGAGTCGCTTGCAATACGCTGTCTGTCTCTCGTCTCTCAGTACGACCTTCGGTGTCAAACCATTCCGAAAATTTCTGTGGTAGTTTCGATGTGTTCCGCACACTGTGCCACTAAAACTGTAATTGCTGCGCACCTCATGAAAGCACCACGAAGACAAAGATGCCAGGAAGTAAGCCACCCTGCCTTCAGCAGACGTGTGTCAGACGGCTGTAATCAGTGCCTTCGTTAGTACTGAGAAATCTCTCCGGATATTAGTGGATTTGGCAAGTCCATAAGTCAGGGTGCCAGAAGCCGGCTTTACAACACGGAGTCATTAATCATGTCGTGCTGCAGCAGGTTTCTTCTTCTTCGTCTTCTTTTGCTGCTTCCTCTTCTTCTCCTTCTCCTTCTTCTTCTTCTCCTTCTTCTTCTTCTCCTCCTCCTTCTTCTCCTTCTTCTCCTCCTCCTTCTCCTTCTTCTTCTTCTCCTTATTCTCTTCTCCTTCTCCTCCTTCTTCTCCTTCTTCTTCTCCTTATTCTTCTTCTCCTTCTTCTTCTTCTCCTTATTCTTCTTCTCCTTCT
>Ga0123354_10018572_pt1 | contig 10905 bp, 9 predicted proteins | sample TergutLab28metaG_2_FD_97872 | JGI IMG/M metagenome (GOLD analysis project Ga0123354, IMG submission 97872) | Labiotermes labralis P4 segment gut microbial communities from Petit-Saut dam, French Guiana - Lab288 P4 | ecosystem: Host-associated > Arthropoda: Insects > Digestive system > Gut ... | reverse complement strand
GCTTGGCTATGATGCTTACGAAAAGGAAATTGCCTTGCAATCGGACATTGATTTAGGCGAAATTCAACTATCGGAATCGGCAATTATGATGAAGGAGGTAGTTGTGAAAGCAAGGCGGATTACCCGGACGGCTGACCGTTTTGTCGTGAACCTGATGGGCGATTCAACGATTTTCGGGAAAAGCGGTAAAGACATTCTGAATACTTCGCCCGGCGTGTTTATTCAGGAACGGGACGGTTCGGTTTCCGTCAACGGGAAAACCGGAACGCAGATTTATGTCAATGAACGTCCGCTGCATTATTCGGGAGGCGACCTGGTTCGCTACTTTCAAAACATGAAAGCCGAAGACATTGCAAAAATCGAAGTTTTGCCGAATGCCGGAGCGGAATACGATGCAAGCGTCACGGGAGGAATTATTAAAATCACCTTGAAACATCGCCGTGACGATGGAATGGATGGCAGCGCCGACATTTATTCCAATTTTGCACCAAGCGATAACAATTTTTCCACGGTTTCTCCTTCTTTCAATATGAACTACCGGATTAATAAACTCAGTTTGTATACTCAATTAAATTATACGGTGTTTCGTATGTGTGAAAATGCAACTATGGATGCGGATACATGGTCGATAAACCAACATGTGCACAGCGCTTTTCAGACTCCTCAAACGGCGAATATGGGACAAATTCGTCTCGGTGGAATTTACGACCTGAGTGATAAACAAAGTGTCGGTTTGGAAGTCAATTATTTCGATCAAGGTGTCAAATCCAAAAGTTTTGGGGACTTAACGAATATCACCGGCGGAAATCAAACGGATATTGCAAGTAGTTATGATACAAAGATAGCAAACGGAAATTATTCGGTTTCGGCAAACTACCTGTTGCGATTGGATTCCTTAGGCTCGATGTTTAAAGTTCTCTTGGATTATTTTCACAATAAATCCGACAATACGGAAAATTATAATGCCTTATACAGCGGATATGTGAATATTGATTCCATTTATCGCAGTAATATTCCTACGATAAACAACACTTATGCCGCAACCATCGATTGGTCTCATCGTTTCAACGAGATTACCACCTTAAACGGCGGCGTGAAATATGCACGCAATGAGATGAATAACACAACGTTGTTTGAATATTTACAGGGAGCAAGCTGGAATGCAATCGACCCGCTTTCAAGCGTTAATTCATTTACGGAAAGTATTTCCGCAATCTATGCCTTGTTTTCTTCCAGCATTCAAAAAGTCAGCTATTCGTTGGGATTACGCGGCGAATATACAGAGGCTTCACCATGGACGAATCAAACGGATGCAATCGAAAAACAACAGTATTTCAAGTTATTTCCCTCATTCAATGTGATGTTGCCTTTTGGAAACAACGGAAAACATTCGATCGTATGGAATTATCACCGCACGATCACCCGCCCGTCATTTATGCAACTCAATCCATATCGCTTTCAGACAACGGAATATTTGTATCTTGCGGGAAATCCGAAATTGCAGCCCGCGTTGGCAGACGACGGCTCTGTCTCTCTGAATTTGTTTTCTAAATATAATCTGACGGCAGGTGTAACAAGTACGAAAGGCGCCTTCGGAAATGTATTTATTACAGACCCCAATGTACAGGGCGTTATCATGAAAACGATCGAAAACGTTACCCAATATACGAATTGGTATTTGTCGATAAACGGATCGGTAAATCCGACTAAATGGTGGCAGATGTATCTGACCATGACGGGAAGCAAAATCAGTACCGAACTGTTTGGCGAAAAACGGTCAATTAATAACTTTTGGGGTTATATAAATAACAGTTTTAGTTTACCAAAAGATATCAAGTTAGATATCAGTGGATATTACTTTTCGCCCGGTTTAGACGGTAATACGAAGAATAAATCAACGAATCCGTATGTAAGTGCTGCCTTGCATAAACAATTTCTCAAAAACAGGTTGACTGCAAATCTTTTTATCGATGACATATTCGATACAAGCAAATCTACTTCAGAAACCAATGAAATAGGTTTCACTCAAGTATTAGTGAGCCGGTATGGCGCCAGAATGATTGGAGCTTCATTGAGTTACAATTTCCAATCGGGTGGAAAAGTAAGCGACAAAAAAGTAGAAACAGGGGCTGCGGAAGAAAAAGCAAGAATGAAATAAAAAGAAAAAATGGAAACTACAGAAAATATCTATCCGTTAATATCAGTCATTATTCCTGTATATAATGGTAATAAGACAATTCTAAAGACGTTGTCAGGAGTATTGCAACAAACCTATATTCACTTTGAAATTATTGTGGTTGATGATGGCTCCGATAATCCGGTTGGAGCTTTTCTTCAACAGCACATTAATGATGATCGAATCAGTGTATATCGAATCAAACATTCCAATGCCGATGTGGCACGTAATTTTGGGATTGAGAAAAGCGGAGGTGAATATATTGCCATGTTGGATGCTGACGATTATTGGCTTGAAAATCATTTAAAGGACTGTTTAAAATTATTAGTGGAATCCAATGCCGAAGGTTTATATGGAAGTATTTATATGTGTCAAGAACCATTTGATGATTTTAAAAAAATGCAAATATTATACGCTCGAAAACCTAAAAAAGGAGAATCAATCGTCAATTATCTGTTATCAACCGGTTGTGGAGCGCAAACATCTACGCTCTTCACTACTGCACAATCCATGAAGGACATCCAATGGGATTCTTCGTTAATTGATCATCAAGATTATGATTTTGTCACACGATTTTATAAAAAGTATAATTCTACTTTAACAGATTAAATAAACATGTTATTAGATAGCTCAAAAGTTGTGGCAGGATACGCCGAAAGGCGTAAAATGCGGATAACCTGAGTTCGGGAAAAGGAATTTTATAATGTGTTGATATTCAACTATAAATTCGCCGTAGGCGATTAATATCAATAGAAAATGAATCAATACCCGCTTCAATTGTCCGTTAGGACATTTACGGTGTATGTCCTAACGGACAAAATTGCTTGTCCGGAATCTTATTCTATTGATATGAAAGCCCTAACGGGCTATCGCTTATCCCGAACTATGGCTAATAATTGAATAATTGAATAATTGATAAAAAATTAACGGTAAATAGTAAATAGTAACCGGTAACCGGAAAATAGTAAATAGTAAATGGAAAATCCCAATAATATTATGAATAGGGACTTTGAAAAAAATGAATTAGCATTGATAAAACCGGAGCAAGATATGTTTGAATTGTCTGTTTCGCACCAAACTTCATGGCGATACAATCGGGTCGGTGATTTCGAACAACAAAAAAGAGTATATCGGTTTAATTGAAATGAACCAAGAGCGTGTTGTCGGAGTGACAGTCGGCAATCCTGTATATATCAGATTAGTTATGTATCCGGAACATATTACGAAGTAAAGAGAGAGATTGTTGGCGTGTGTAGCAAATCATTGTAATTTTATGTAGATAACCCCATTGAAAGCGAAGCGCATCTGCACTTGTATTATAACTATCTGTCACTCTTTTCATTACAAATAAATTCAATTTCAGAGAAAATAAAAACTCATTCCAAACTATTGTTACAATTTAGAAATTATTTCTTTAAAAGTCTCTATATTAATTACATTTATTTTTGGAAAGTCAATCTCTTTTAATATATTGAAATGTTTATCATTTGTAACAATAAAGTTGGAACCTGCGTTTAATGCGCAGTCAACAAATTTGTTGTCATCAGCATCATTAAAAATCAAATTCCATTTATAATATGGAATAATATACTTTGTATTAGTCGTATTCATTATTGTTTGCATTACACTTTCACTAATTTCAGGCGTATAAAAATTTGCCAATAATTCTTCATATTCCTGTAATATATCATTAGAAAAACATAGCGTAAACCTACCTTCGCAAAATGCTTCCCACAACCAATAATAGGGGGAATTAAAAAAAATAGCCGGTAATAAACAATTTGTATCTAAAACTATTTTCATTTTGCAACGTAACGATTGTGCCCGTACATAATAGCCGCCATTTTCGAATCATCTAAATTATTCTTTTCCCAAAATTCATCGGTCTGCTTCTTTAATTTACCACGGTAATAATTGAATAAGACTGTCTGCAATTCTTTAAGATCTTCTTCACTTTTAGTAAATGAAAATATTTTCAATAAATGCAGTTGAATAGGATTAAACGGCGAATTTGATACTGTTGCTTCCATAAATTTATGAGATTATTTTATTGCAAATTTAGTATTTTTCTTTGTAAATGAAAAATAAAGCGATTCGGCTTACGAATTATCACCGGATTGCAAAGTTTATTATATTCTATTTTCATTTTAATTATTTCTACTTTAACAGATTAAATAAACATGTTATTAGATAGCTCAAAAGTTGTGGCAGGATACGCCGAAAGGCGTAAAATGTGGAACCCCGTGCAAGCGTAGCGCAGCTCGGGGGTTATTGAATCGTTTGAACAATCTCAAATTCGTGTGGGCTGCTGTCATGATGATCTTTTTGATGACTTGCCTGCCGGGCTGCAAAAAAGAGATTTCAGAAACAATCGAGACCCGTGACAAAGTGTTGAAGTCATCGAGACCTCTCCTGTTCCGATACGCATTGCTGCGGGAATCGGGGTGGGTCGAGGCTGTCTTAAAAGTCTTTTTAACCACTAAGAACACTAAGAATTTACAAAGTCCACTAATAATAAAAACTAATAATCAGATATTTGTGTCCTTTGTGAAAATTCTTTGTGACCTTTGTGGTAAAGCCTGTTTAAACAAAACACCCCGTTTGTTTAAACGAATCAACACATTTTAAAATTTTTATCCCGAACCCGGGTTCATAACTTCCATAATCAACTCAATCTTGAGAATCCTGAAAATCTTTCGAAAATCTCGGTTCAGACAATATCAAAATGTCAATTCTCACACCCCCGATTTCTCCCTGAATAAACCCTACCTTCGCCGTACCATCGCCGTACCAACTCCGTATTTGCCCCGTTTTCTCGAATGAAAGCAATTCCCCGTTTTCTATAATAAAAAGATTCCGTTTCTCCTGTTTGTATTCCGTTTTGATTAATATATTTTCTTGCCTGTTGCTCACATTTTCCAATATCGCTTCTACCCACCCGAGATAAATCGGGTTTCATGTATGCATTAGCAGGGGTTCAATTGCCCAACGACAACGAACCCCTCTCTTTCTACTTCGTATAATTGCGTATGAATACCCAAATAACCGCCCTTTTCTTAAACAGCTTCGTCAGCGGGTCTTTTGTGTTATACCTGTTGTTCTTCTTGCGGCTCAAATTCTTCTTTGCTTACGCCGCAAAGCGGGCAAACCCAATCATCGGGAATATCTTCAAATGCTGTTCCCGGTTCAATTCCGCCATCGGGGTCTCCTTCCGCAGGGTCATAAATATACCCGCATGCGATACATACAAATTTCATCGTAATAGTTTTTTTAATTAATACTCTAATTTATCGTTGTTGCTAATAGCCTGCAAATATATATATAAGTTTTGATTTTCTCGAATTATTAACGTACTTTTGCAGTTCGAACAAAATCATCCGATGGCACCTGAATATTTTGACGGAGATATTGAAAACAAAAATCTCGAAAAAGAACACTCCGATTATAAAGTTCCCGTAAATGTCGAAGGCGTACGCCACGTTCTTTCGGGTATGTATCAAGACTGGTTTCTGGATTATGCTTCTTATGTTATTCTGGAACGGGCGGTTCCTCATATCAATGACGGATTAAAACCGGTGCAGCGCCGAATTCTTCACACGATGCGGCGGTTGGAAGACGGACGTTATAACAAAGTGGCTAATATTGTGGGAGAAACCATGAAATTTCACCCGCACGGAGACGCTTCCATCGGTGATGCGCTTGTTCAGCTGGGACAGAAAGACTTATTAATCGATTGCCAGGGAAACTGGGGTAATATTTTGACGGGCGACGGAGCGGCGGCTCCCCGATACATTGAAGCTCGATTGTCGAAATTTGCTTTGGAAGTAGTATTTAATCCGAAAACGACTGAATGGAAACTTTCCTACGACGGGCGAAACAAAGAACCGGTTACGTTACCGGTGAAATTTCCGCTTTTGCTGACGCAAGGCGTGGAAGGGATTGCCGTCGGGCTCTCGTCGAAAATACTTCCTCACAATTTTAATGAATTGCTGGATGCCTCCATTGCTTACCTTCAAGGCGGATCATTTGTTTTGTATCCCGATTTTCAAACCGGCGGATACATTGATGTTGCCCGCTACAACGACGGCGAGCGGGGAGGTTCGGTGAAAGTCCGCGCCAAAATCAACAAAGTTGATAACAAAACATTATCCGTTACGGAAATTCCGTTCGGGAAAACAACTTCTACGCTTACCGAGTCCATTTTGCGAGCCAATGAAAAAGGCAAGATTAAAATACGGAAAGTAGATGATATGACCGCAAAAAATGCGGAAATCGTCATACATCTGGCGCCGGGCGTTTCGTCTGATAAGACCATCGATGCACTGTATGCTTTCACCGATTGCGAAATCAGTATTTCACCGAACTGTTGCGTAATCAAAGACAACAAACCGCATTTCTTAACGGTTTCGAATGTATTGAAAGAAGTTACTGACAATACTTTGCGATTGCTGAAATTAGAATTGGAAATACAACGGAGCGAACTTCTCGAAAGTCTCCATTTTGCCTCTTTAGAGAAAATTTTCATCGAAGAACGCATATACAAAGACAAAGAATTTGAAAATGCGAGCGATATGGATTCTGCCTTGAATCATGTAGATAAACGATTAGAGCCATTCAAAGACGGTTTTGTTCGCGAAGTTACCCGTGATGATTTGCTTCGCCTGTTGGAAATCCGAATGGGACGCATTCTTAAATTCAACAAAGATAAAGCCGACCATCTGATCGCTTCTTATCGCTTGCAAATCAAAGAGGTTGAAAATCATATCGAACATATAGTCGATTATGCCGTCGATTGGTTCAGAAAGTTGAAAGAAAAATACGGAAAAACCTATCCCCGCCGGACGGAAATCCGTAGTTTCGATACCATCGAAGCAGCCAAAGTGGTGGAGGCTAACGAGAAATTGTTTATTAATCGGGAAGAAGGCTTTATCGGATACGGATTGAAAAAAGACGAATTTGTATGCAATTGTTCGGATATCGACGATGTAATCATTTTCTTCAAAGACGGTAAATACAAGATTGTCAAAGTCGCCGAAAAGATGTTTGCAGGTAAAAATATTCTCTACCTCAATGTATTCAAGCGTAATGACAGTCGAACCATTTACAATGTGATATACAGGGAAGGGAAAACCGGGACGAGTTTCATAAAACGCTTTCCCGTTACGGGAATCACGCGGGATAAAGAATACGATTTGACAACGGGAAAAGCCGGCAGTCGCATCTTGTATTTTTCGGCAAATCCGAACGGTGAAGCCGAGAGCGTGAAAATTATTCTGAAACCCAAACCTCGCCAAAAACTGCTGCTGTTTGACAAGGATTTCAGAGGGGTACAAATCAAAGGACGCAGTGCAAAAGGAAATATCCTGACCAAAGGGGAAATCCATCGAATTACGCTGAAACAAAAAGGCGGTTCGACATTGGGTGGCCGCTTGGTGTGGTTCGACTCCGATATTTTACGAATCAATTATGACGGCAGAGGTAATTTCTTGGGTGAATTTTTAGCCGAAGACTTAATCGTAGTCATACAAGAAAACGGAGAATTTTATACCACGACATTCGATTCGGGGAATCACTATCAGGAAGGGATTAAAATTATTGAAAAATTCGATTCGAATAAAGTTTGGTCGGCAGCGCTATACGACTCCGATCAGCAGGGATTTCCTTACCTCAAACGTTTTTCGCTCGAAGCAAACAATAAGAAACAGAGTTTTCTCGGAGATAATTCCGCCTCTCGATTGATAATACTGAGCGATACCGCATATCCGCGATTCGAAGTAACTTTCGGAGGAAAAGACGCTTTCCGCGAGCCTTTGATTATCGACACGGAAGAATTTATAGGAGTAAAAAGTTTCAAAGCGAAAGGAAAACGGATTACGACATACGAAGTTGTCGATATTCAAGAAATAGAGCCTACTCGCTTTCCCGAACCGGAGGATGAAAATCCGCCGCAACCCGATATCGAGCCGGACGAAGAAGATAGACCGCTGACAGAAATAATAGATGAAATTACGGGACAACAACAGCTGTTTTAAACCGCCGACAATATTCCGGACGGGAAAAACAAAAGGTGGAAAGCAAAAGATTTTCGCCCTTTGCCTTTTGTCCTTTCTTTCAATTTTCCCGCACTTCTGCTTGTCCCAAGACGCCACGCTCTCCCTGACCTATAAAGCATCCATGTTGGGTTTCGGAACAAGCGGCGTTTACGATTCCTATTTGTCGCCATTGAAATATTCGGGAGAAAATATCGGTCTATATTATGAGCAGATGAAAAATACGGGATTAATGGAAGGTAAGATTTCGATGCAGCATATTTTCAATGCGAATTATTCATGGACAAAAAACGAAACCGGAACCGCTTCCTACTATACCGGTATGGTTGAATACAATTACGGAATGCATTATCGTTTCAAACCGGCAGATAAGCTGCAAATTTTTGCGGGAATGCAAGCAGGCGGGCTGCTGGGTTTTGTTTACAACTCACGAAACGGAAACAATCCGGCTACAGGAAAAGCGCATTTGAATTTAAGTCTATCGGCAATAGCTGATTACAAACTACGAATTAAATCGCAACCGTTTCATTTAAGGTATCAACTCGGGCTTCCTTTCGTTGGAGCAATGTACTCTCCGCAATACGGTGAATCTTATTACGAAATCGGATTAGGCGACACAAAGAATTTGGTTTATGGAGCATCTTTTCATAATTATTTTTCCGTTCGCAATATGCTGACGGCCGAATTTCCTTTCAATACGTTTATCCTGCGACTCTCTTATCTTTTTTCATTTTACGAAACAAGGATAAACGAATTGGATACGCGCCTGATTACAAATACGTTTTATATTGGTTTCGCCAATAATTTTTTCTCTGTTTCGGGAAAACAAAAAAAGAAAAATTACCGCTATGTTTTTGAATAAGAGAATGTTTTTGTCCATTGTTTGTTATCTGTTATCTGTTATCTGTTTTTTCCCTTCTTGCGTGAAAATCGAAGAATTTCCGAATGACCCTCGCGGAAATTTTGATGCCTTGTGGAAAATTATGGATGAACATTATTGTTTTTTTCAATACAAGGAAATCGATTGGAATAAGATTTATTCCGAGTATTCGCAAAGAATAGACAATTCGATGAACAGCGAATCCTTATTCATGGTGTTGAACGAGATGTTGCAGGAATTGAAAGACGGTCACGTCAACTTATCCACTCCGTTTGATGTGGGGCGATACTGGAAATGGTTCGAAGATTATCCCCGTAATTTCGATCCAAACCTATTGGATAATTATTTAGGATCACCTTACGCCATTTCGGGCGGGATTCGTTACAAGATATTGGAAGACAACATCGGCTATATGTATTACGGCGATTTTTCTGCCGCTATGGGTGAAACCAATTTGGATTACATCATCGACAAGTTTTCGATTTGCGACGGAATCATCATAGATGTTCGCGATAACGGCGGCGGGCTGTTATCCAATGCGGAACGGCTGGCTGCTCGTTTTGTCAATGAAAAAACCTTGGTGGGATACATACAACACAAAACCGGGAAAGGGCACAACGATTTTTCCGAACCTTTTGCGCGTTACAATGTGCCTTCCACCCGTTTGCGTTATCAAAAACCGGTTGTTGTTCTCACTAACCGCAGTTGTTTCAGCGCCACAAATGATTTTGTGAATGCCATGCGTTATAGTCCTAACGTAACGCTGATGGGCGACAAAACCGGGGGAGGAAGCGGTTTGCCTTTTCATTCGGAAATTCCCAACGGATGGTCGGTCAGATTCTCGGCTTGCCCCATATTCGATGCCGATATGCAACAAATCGAATTCGGGATTGAACCGGATATCCATGTCGATATGACGGAGCAAGATATGAAGCGGGGAAAAGACACGTTGATAGAAACGGCAAGGGATTTATTAAAAAAATCCGCTATTCATCAATAATTTTCGTCAGTCGTTCAATGCTGTTAAATATCGTACAAAAATAAGCACAGAAGTTAGATATTCAATTTTGATAATGCTTTTCCGCCCAGTCAACTATCATTTTTGCCTGATCTAAACTGTCTTGTACTATTTTGTATCGAGGATTGCCGTCATATCCCATTACCTTGTGTAATGATTCATAAGCCCATAAAAGGGGACGCGTCATTTTGCTGTCTTTTTTAGCAATTGCATCCTCATAGTCCTGAAAATCAGGGCGTTGACCTTTCTTTAGATTTTTACGAACAAGCAACACTGCATCCAATGCGACAAGTACTCCGTTCCAAGCCGTATTTCCAGCCATTTTCACGTATTTGGTGTCGTTGTAATAATCACCGTCTTTTTCGGCTTTTTCCGACAGCAATTGTCTTGCATTTTGCAAATAACGTTCAGCTTCGCGAATAGGATGCTTTAATTCTGCCATAATTTTATTGGTTAAATCGGTTTACAAATTCTGGTGCAAATTTACAATTTATTTTTTAAAACAAAAGCAATGGTTAATAAGATTTCTTGTCTTAAATGAACTTCAATTACTAAACTTTCTAAGATTTCTGAATATAGAGTTCGCTTCTGTAACTCTTGCTCTTGCCTTAATTTTACACTTAACGAATCAACGTAAAAAAGAATCCGGAACGGATTCGATATGTGCGCCCTGCATGAGCAGCGCGCACTTGCGTGCAAGCTAATAAAAAATTGCAAAAATACAACTATTTTTGGAAAAACAAAGCAAAGACGCAAGTGTATTTTTCCGGAGGGTGTAAGT
>Ga0123354_10018570_pt1 | contig 10905 bp, 10 predicted proteins | sample TergutLab28metaG_2_FD_97872 | JGI IMG/M metagenome (GOLD analysis project Ga0123354, IMG submission 97872) | Labiotermes labralis P4 segment gut microbial communities from Petit-Saut dam, French Guiana - Lab288 P4 | ecosystem: Host-associated > Arthropoda: Insects > Digestive system > Gut ... | reverse complement strand
CCTAGGGACATAGTTTGTCTCAGGATTATAAGTATAAATACCATGCATAAAGGAGATGACGACGACGACGACGACGACGACGATGATGATGATGATAATAATAATAATAACCGAGCAACGAAACCGAAATGATAATTCAGAACGTGCACAAGCAAGGTTTGGAGGAAAATTTATGCCTACATTCAACTGTTACAAGTGAATTCAGGGTAAAACGTAGAGACGGCATGCTCTCCGTTTGAACTGTCTTTAAATTTCTACCACAGTCCACTAGAAACAACTCTTCTCCCTGCGTCGCCGGGTGATTTTCCACCTTTTCCACCCTAATATACGACACAGCCATTATCCACATGAATAGTGCCCCTGCGTGGGTGTAATTCGTGCGCTCTGTTTTTCGTAATATCTCCCTTACTTATTTTTTAAGCTCTCCCCCAATCACAGTAGGCCGGTGCCTTGCGTTCTAAATCCTTATTGGTCGCTGCGAGTTTTTTCTTCGTTCTCCATTACGCTTGCGTATTGCTGCCGAGTGCCGGCTGCGTAGGACTAAACTTGGGGCTGCATTCAGGGGGGCAGTAGGGTTGGAGATATAAACCCGGCGCCCAGCCGAGAGATCCCACGTAGCCGCTCGACGTCGCCCAGGACGAAACGACAACACCTGTTGGAAGATCATGAGGATGTACCTTTTAGTGCTGGCTGGCGCTCTTCTGCTGCTAGGGCAGTTTATTTTGCCAGCAACGGCTGGTCCGTATGTGGAAGAAGGTGGTGAGTCCTTGTTTGTTTACTGTCGTACGATGCTTATGTGGGTGTTTTTGAAAAGCTCTCGATAGTTCTGAGCTATGATATTAAAACTGGAAAATGTTCTGTTAACATGTGAATCTTTAAACACTTTCATTTGATAATAAGTAAGGGTGTTTAAAGAAATGTTAGGTTCTGTAACGTTAGACTGTTGAGCCTTTTCTATACCTCAGTTTCGAGTAACCAAGACGCTTGCCGACGATAACTTCGAAACTGGAACATAATATTCAGTATAACTGAATGAAGTTTGTATCATACAGTATCCGTTTTAATTGTCCTGTTCTGTGTAAATATTTCATCATATCCTTATAATTGTCTGGGGGCATAACGCTTAGTTTATCAATACAACTTTGAAGGTAAAATCCAATTACACAGGTGTTATATTAAGTAATACTTTATTTAAGTAACACACCAACAAATGCACATATATAGTTTTAATAATCAAAAATTAACATTAAAACACTTAAAACGCTCCTACATGTTTCGATCATACGATCATCCTCGGGGAACATACTTTGTTCCTTGCTAAAGTTACAGTTTAAAACACTCAGCGATTTACTGCGTTATATTAATTTGGTGCTGTGACAGCATGCTGTTTTAATGTAAATTTTAGATTATTAAAGACTGTATATATATATATATATGCATTTGTTGGTGTGTTAATTAAATAAATTACAAAATGCATGGTGCAGCAATGAAGATATTAAGCAGTACATTTCAAGTAATGCTGGTAACATTTATTATTGAAAAGTACTGTTATTGACAAGGACATGGCTGCATGTTTCGACTATTGTCGTATTTTCTGTAACCCATTCCGAACATTCAAGTTCAAGTAAGTATTGGAATGATCAGCAGTTTTTTTTTTTGTAATTTAAAACAAAGCAAAATATTTTCTGGTCTCTTAATCCACAATAAAATTTTTGTTTGTAATGAACACACTAATATACGTCAGCACAAGTATTTATTGGAGTAACAGGCTACATGCTGACATATATAAATGTGTTCATTATATACTTCGTTAGAGCATTTCGTGATGCCTTCTCTAATGTAAAAAAAATTGTTTGTTTTTAAATGTAACAAATACCAGAAAAACAAGCAATTTTATACTAACTATAAAGTGGGTTAATTCTTCGAAAATGTTACCTGCAGTGTATTTGAAATGGAAAGTTTTGAACGGGATTAAGAATGGCTAACACTAGTCGGAACACGTGGCTCTAATATTATTAGTAATAAAGATTACTCGTTAAGGCACAGCTTAATATAACCGGGCGTAATTAGTTTTTTTTTGTGTGTACTTGTTTTGATCATACTGTCTGCAGCAATATGATAAATTCAATCAATAGAATCACAGCAGTATCGAAAAAATTTAGTGCCTTAATTTTGCTACGATAAAGTTTAAATTCGTACGTTACTTCTGCCTGACATGGACACATATTTGCCCTAACCTACACAGGCAACGGACGAGTTAAATCACTTATGTTCTTTTTATCAGCATAACATTGCTATAAAACTTGTTTTCCATTACATAATATGAAATACATTTTTACCTGACTTGCTGCTGCATGAAGAGCGCAGTATGAAGTTTTTGAGTGAAAGAAGGCTTAAGCAGTTTTAAAGTGTCTCAATTTAAATACATAGAAAGCGATATAGGCTTATGTACGTACTGTGTTTGCTGAATTAAGTTCTTGAGACTCTTAGTCAAATGTGGTGGATAAGCATTAAACTTTAATAACTGAGAAGGTGAATTACTTAATAAAATATCATCGTAAAATTACAAAGTACTTTATTTAATTACACACACACACACATATATATATATATATATATATATAAGGTAAATCAGTCCCATTACAGGCCTGGAGAGGCCCAGAGGGTTCCAGGAAGTTAGGGCTCCCAGATTTCGTGACAACGGCACAGGATGGTGGTAGGTTGTCAGCCTTACGCACCGGCTGCTTTTCACCCCAAGGAAATGCTCCTGGTACTCATTTCTGTTAGAGGCTGAGTCGACCCCAGGGCCATAGTGCGATCGGAAGGATTTTATGTCAATGAAAGATACACTGACACCAGCTGGGATCGAACCAGCGACCTTCCGATTTGTAGCACAGTACCTTAACCACTGTGCTACCGCGGTCCCCCATATATATATATTACTTAAAAAGGGTAAAAGGTAAAGCAGTCCCGTTACAGGCCTGGATTGGCATATATATATTATTTAAGAAGTCTAAAATTTACATTAAAACACTTAAAACGCTCCTACATGTTTCGATCACACGATCATCCTCAGGGAGCATATATTGTTCCTTGCTTAAGTTATAATTTAAAACATTCAGTGAATTACCTGCATTTGTCTTTAATAACTTTAGCTTGGTGTTCTTGTAGTTGTTGAGTTTTGCGTGTTGGATACTAACTATTTTTATCGTTGCACAGTGCATTCTGTAGTTTATTTAATTACACACACCAACACACGCACACCCATGCACTTATATATTATTTAAGAAGTCTAAAATTTGCATTAAAACACTTAAAACGCTCCTACATGTTTCGATCACAACATCATCCTCAGGGAGCATACTTTGCTCCTTGCTAAAATTTCTTAAATAATATATATATATATATGCATGTGTTGGTGTGTGTAATTAAATAATCTACAGAATGCACGGTGATACGATGAAAATAATTAAAAATTACTGTCTGGACTAAGCACATAGCTCTAAAATTCCCACGACGTTTTGCACTTACTGAAGAGAAGAGTCTTCGGTTTCAAACTTTAAGGTTGGAACTGATTAAATATTCCAGTGTTTATTGATAAACTTAATTGAAGTAGTGTCGTAATTAACAGACTATTTTATGAACAGCTGCTAATAGAGCAAACAAAATCAGCAATTTGCAAACTGAACATTAAATGTTGTGAAATGTGGTGCAGCATAGAGCATAAAATGTGGTGCAGCATAGAGCATAAAATCATAAATTTCGATAACAAGAAGAAGAAGAAAAATAATACAATACAGAAGTGTCACGCGAGAACTAAGATTCCCAAGCCTTGGTTCCTAAAGTCTTCAAATCTTATAGGGTAGACCTAAATATTTACCTACATTTCGAAAGACAATGGCAAATTCATCTTAAGACTCAAGCAGTAAGACAGTGGGACGGTGTAAGTTTCGACCATGCTGAGGAAGGCACTACGATTTTTGCGAAATTTTGGGAACTATTTGCCCGACACGGCGTAACATGCAAGAAGGAACAAATCGTGCAAAGCGATTTTATGGAGAAGCTGCTATTGGATAGATTTTAAATTTTTCTTCGACCGATTTGTTATATTAACTATAAATGTAAGTGTAGTTGAAACAGACAGTGTGTGTCCGATAAACGCGATATTGAAGTACCAAGGTCGACGAAATACCGGCCGAATTACGAATTACATAAAAAAACGTTGTTTTTGATGACACCGTCGTATAGCATCGATAATAAATGCGTGAATGAACATTGAATATTGGCGGAAGTAAAGGACAGGTGAAAACTGAATTACTCGGAAAAAAAACCCCGTCTCAGTGACACTTTGTTCACTTCCATATACTGGCCAGGGTTCTAACGCAGACATCCACATGCGACCGTCCGAACCTTGTCACTGTCTGACTTAGGACTCAGGTTGCTTATTGAATGAATTAATACGCCACTTGTCTTAAACTGTAGGATTGTACGTATTTCCGAGCGTGGCAGTAGAGGTAGCAACACTTTCTATTTGGAAAGTTCAATTTTCGAATCTCTAAGCTATCCCAACCGAAGCTTTCTGTATTTTGCTGCAGAACTTTGAGGTATAGGGAAGAATCGTGCCGTAAATTACAACCCGATTAGTAATGCTCAAATGTACTCTAATATGAAATAAAGTGAAATGCCAACTTGATACAACTAGGTAATTTTATTGATGTATTCTTAGCTCGACATGTTTCAGGCGCATACGCCCATCATCAGGAGCATTAGATGTTGAGTTGCAGCATGTGGTTTTCTGCACCGAGTTTTTGGATGGATGGTGGTCTTGAGAGCCGCTGTGTAGGTCGTGTGTACGGTGCGTATGGTGCACGGCACCATCCGCACCGTACACACGACCTACACAGCGGCTCTCAAGACCACCATCTATACAAAAACTCGGTGCAGAAAATCATATGCTGCAACTCAACATCTAATGCTCCTGATGATGGGCGTATGTACCCGAAACATGTAGAGCTAAGAATACATCAATAAAACTACGTTGTTGCATCAAATTGGCATTTCATTTTACTTCATGAGGAAGATGCACGGTCAAACAACCCTCAAGTACTCTAATCTGGTATTCACTAATCATATCATTCGACGCCACATAAACTTGGGTATTGGAAACCTCACGAAATACCGGAGAATAAAAGAACGAACAGTGCCATATATTCTAGAGTGTTTCTGATTTCATACTGGAACCCATTAATAGAAGTATTTCCCTTTGGTAGCAAACAAAGCTTTTAGTTGTTAGATCATAATTATATTTTGCTTTGTCAAAAGAGGTATTATATGTGAAAAAATGTTCACTTTTGTGTAATTAAACTCTTTTTTAATTAATGGAGTCTAATCGAAAGACTGAAGCATAATCTACTAAAAATTCCCTTTTTTACTCAATCTCTTCAGTCAGATATATTACGTTAACTGCCGTCAAACTGGTTAAGTCTTCTAACAAAATAACTGTATGCGTTTCAATTCTCGCATACGTACTGCATACCTTGCCAATCTCATAATCCTTGATTTCAGTGCCGTAAGATTACTTCGTTAAGTAGCTCGTCACTGTGGATTTTTTTTCGGTTTCCAATTTTTCATCCCGTCCAGGTACCAAAAACTTTCTCAGCAGCGCTTTCTTTTCCATCATCCCATAAACTTTTCCTCCTCACACTTCTTCTTCTTCTTTTCTTCTTCTTCTTCTTCTTCTTCTTCTTCTTCGATTGGCGCTACAACCCTTGGTGGGTTTTGGCCTGCTTTACGATTTCGTTCCACAATCTTCTATCTTTACACTTCTCTGTCCAGTTTCTCACTTCCATCTTCTTTAAATCCTCTTCTACCTGTTCGAGCCATTTCAGTCTTGGTCTTCCTACTGGTCTTGATGAACATGGTTCCCATTCAGTTAGTTTTTTGACAGTTCGTATTGTGTCCATTCTGATTACATGAGCTGCCCAGCGTAATCTTTGCGATTTTATAAATCTTACGATATTATTTTAAAATTAGAATTTCTAATTCTTCATTTGTTTTTATTCTCCATGTTCCTTCATTATCTTGTGTTGGCCCTGTATTTTTCTAAGTACCCATCTTTCCCCCTCACACTGCGCTATATATGTACATTTCTTTGTAAACATATACTTCAGTAGTTGAGCTTCAACACTTTAAGAATTAACTATATAAGAAGCCTCGTGGAAATTGTAGGTGGGTTGTGGGTGTGAATCGGCTTGGGGTTACAAAGAAGGTGAGCCTTTGTAGTGAGGAAGATGAAAAGTGGAGGTTTTATTTTTGAGAAGCCCAGTAACTTTCCAGCAGTGAAAGGAAAATTAAGGTTGTGAGTATGAGACCAGGGCAATTTCAAACACTTGTAAGAGAATATGAGGAAATAAATCTGAAGTTCTTTGTTCGTGTTTCGAATGAAGGTCTTATCTTATTTACAGAATTTTCAACACCAAGCCGTCCAGACAGCTAACTTAAGTGTGCCTGCAATGATATTAATATTATTTAGTAAGGACCTTAGCATATACACTGGCGATTATTCACACAAAGTTTGTGTTTCGTCATGAGAACTTTGAATATAAATTTTGTTTTGAACAATGATTCTCCAAACTTATTAATCCTTCTCTAAAATTTGTCTTTAAACTCTGTACCTCTCACCAGTGTTACATCACTAGAGTTTCTAAGATATGCTGAAGCACTAAAAAATTAGGTCCCAGCTGGTGTCATTGGATTTTTCATTGACACAAAATCCTTCCGATCGCACTATGGTCCTGGGGTCGACTCAGCCTCTAACAGAAATGAGTACCAGAGTATTTCCTGGGGGTAAAGGTGGCCTGTGGGTAAGGCTGACAACCTACCACCATCCTGTGCCGTTGTCACGAAATCTGGGAACCTTATCCTGCTGGAACCCTCTGGGACCCTCCGGGCCTGTAACGGGACTTCTTTACCTTTTTACTACAAAATTATGTACCACCGGGTGGCCATAGTGAATGCAACATTCTGTAATATGTCCGAAATATTTTGCACAGTTGAGGTAACTTTTATTTTCCAACAAGGGTTTGGAATTCACGGTTGCGTGGTTACAGCTACTGCTTCATATTCGATGACTTCTGGATTCAAATCTTGGCAGGCAGACCTGTCGTTCCGACTAAAATCTTAATATTTCCACCTTAACCTGCAGGAAAACGCCGGTATGTCTGAAATCAGATCATGGAAATTCTATGACATCCTTTTCGATTTATATTCACTGATCAACCTTGAATTCAACTCTTCTTCAAATTTTCTTAAGTCATAATGAAGAATTTCATGATTTGTCCTCACGAAATATTATTCGGGTATTCAAGTCAATGAGGAGGGGACGGATGAGGTGCGTGGATCGTGTGGAGTAGAGAAATGCTTGTAGGGTTAGGTGGGGATACCTGACGGAAAGAGAACACTTGGATGACTTAGACATTGATTGGAGGATAATATTAATACAGATTCCAAACACATAGAATGGGGAGCATGGAGTGGATTCATTTCTTTCAATGTATGGATAAGTGGCGGGATGTAGAATACACGGTACTGAAAATTCGGTTTCATAAAATGTAGAAGATTTCTTGACTAGTCGAAAATTTAGAAACATTTAAAGAAGGACTCAGTTCCATGGACCTAGTTGTTTAGTTCGTATCCTTAGGTAATAACAATCGTTGTTAAATCAAGACTAAGTCAATAATTCCGTATGGAGTTAATTTTATTCCTCAATTAATATTTTAACGATTTCTGTTATGAAGGGATTATTGCAAATAAAAGAACGGGGCGGTATAGCATCTCCAAAGTTTTTACTTTTCACGGCAGGGTTTCTGAAGAATCAAGTCTACTGGGACGCGACGCCATGTCGTTGCGTGAGTAGTTCCCTTCTCACACAACGACACGACGTCGCGTCCCAGTAGACCTGAATCTTCGATATAAAGTGTGTTCAGAACAGGGCACCGAGGATAATATTTGGATCTAGGGAAACAGCGTGAGATCGCGTTGGAGACAATACAGCGAGCAGGCTCAAAATATGTTTTTTTTAATATAATTAGAATTGCCAAATGTAGAAGAACACTGGTTATATAGCTGAGAAATGAATATGAAATTTTAGTTGGACAATCAGGAGGGAAGAGACCACTTGGGAAAGCTAGGCATAGACGGGGGGAACAATATTAAAACCGATCACAATGAAAACGTGTGAGAGTGTGCGAACTGGATTAATCTGCCTCAGAATAAGGCTTCAGAGGCTAACTGTTACTCATTTATTTAAGAAATTACCAATGTTTACGAAACCCGCCGTTGGAATGATTTCTAAACCAGGATTTTATTTGAACAAATTGGCTTGGCCTAAACCATACAAATACGTAAACCTGTCTGATACGCCCCCAATATCTGAACGACCTCCCTTTCAGCTGTCCATATTTTCCGAATAGAGTCTTAACTGAACTTGGGCAACCCAAGAATGTAACACAACATTTGGCCCTTTCCACTAAACTGAATAATCTAACTTGAATTTAGTTTGGAAATTGTGTTTAAATAGTAGGGAAGGCTGGGCGGAAATTCTGGATGAATTATTCAGTAGGGATTTTGTTGATGGCCTCATACTTACAGAAACAGTCCCTACACAAATTATAGCGATAAGTTCAACAACAAACCGGTCCACCAGGTAATTACTTTTACTAATTAGAATGTAAAGGCTGGCCTGCCTCTCACAATTTATGCCTTCCAGTATTTACTGAGCGCTCTTCAGTCGAGAACAAAGCGGCCAGTTGCTGAAGTTAAGGACAGAGATAGCCTCCATGTCCTCTCCGATATTAATAACGTGCTCATTGTTAGTTAAGTTACACATACAAATCCCCGTCAGGACCCTTGAGAGATTCGAACCTCAGAAACTTGCTGCTACATCTTACCGCTTGGTGCATCCCCATAGAAAACTGAACAATTGAAGTTACTAAGGCCATTATTATTGTGATAAAATCGAGAAGAATGAGATGGGCTGGGCATGTGGCACGTATTGGTGAGGAGAGGGGGTGTATAGGGTCTTGCTGGGGAAACCGGAGGGAAGGAGACCACTGGGGAGACATAGGCCTAGATGGGTGGATAATATTAGGATGGATCTCCAGGAGGTGGGATATGAGTATATGGACTGGATTGGGTTGGCCCAGGATAGAGACAGGTGGCGGACGCTTGTGAGTGCGGTAATGAACCTTCGGGTTCTGTGAAATGCGGGGAATTTCTTGACTAGCTGCAAATCAGTTGGCTTCTCAAGAAGGACTCTGCACCATGGAGTAAGTAAGGCCATTATTATTATTATTGCATGAGCCTCCAGCCTGTATGGAAGTATTCTGGAACACAAGCCACATTGTTTTCCTCTCCCCTGCTGAGCTGCTATCTGTTTTGGTCAGCTGTGGTTACTGCACTGCGGGCGACAGCCCGCTGCTGTCAGCTCACGGTAATTAAAACGGACATTCCTCCTACAATTGTCAGTCCTGTCTGGAGCTTAAAAAGGACGTTTGTATTTGACATGATTACAGAAACTCTTGTTAGTTGAGCACTCGACGCCCGGGTTACTGGACGACACTTTCCGAATGTTTTGATTAGCATCGAATTGTAGGACAGTGAATTGAAGTATGTACAGACTGTCGTTATATAAGACAATAATTCATAGAGACTTTACCTAAGGGTGCTAACTTGTGTAACATATCTCCCTGATATTTAATAGCCTATATACCATAACGGGTAGCACCAGCACGACTAATCTGCTCCGCCTTACTTGGACTACCTCAGTTTACTCCCCTGTAAGTGTCGTTTGCTTCTGCAATGGGCTTGGTCGTGGCAGTTTGTGCAAAGAAAATGTGCAGACTTCTCATTCCTGCACCTGTTACAGGATGTTTGCCAGCCTAATGTGAAAAAGGTCGGTTGATACCCAGCTGATAGAAGTAGTGGTGTATTTACGGCCTTCTCTGGTTCCACGACTTACGTGTTGCGGGTACTGCTTTGTCGTTGGGACGAAACACAGAGAGATTCCCCTGGGGGACCGTAGATGGGCCCCGAAATAGACGATTCCATCAACCCTTGGATTATGGAGCAGGAATCAAGCTTTTGCTGTAATGGGTACATCTGGTACCCACTACAGCAAAATATGCTTACATTTGGTACCATTGCAGCAAAATATGGGTACATTTGGTACCCATTACAGAAAATGTGTGTACATTTGCTACCCATTGCAGCAAAATATGGGTACATTTGGTACCCACTGTAGCAAAATATGGGTACATTTGTACCATTTCAGCAAAATATGGTTACATTTGGTACCCATTACAGCAAAATATGGGTACATTTGGTACCCATTGCATCAAAATATGGGTACATTTGGTACCAATTGTAGCAAAATATGGGTACATTTGGTATCATTGCAGCAAAATATGGGTACATTTGGTACCCATTACAGCAACATATGGTTACATTTGGTGCCATTACAGCAAAATATGGGTACATTTGGTACCCATTGCAGAAAAATATGGGTACAAAATGTACCCATATTTTTTAAATTATTTTTTTCAACTTTTTTTTTAAGTTTTTCTTCTTGGACCAAAATAAAGACACGAATTTATTTTATTCGAATTTTTCATTTCTCGTGCATGTGAATAATAAAAGGACTAATAGTTTTGAATAGAAGAAAACATGGTTAAGACCAGAAATGTATACGAAATTTGTCTGTATTGTGATTGTTCCTTGCAACTGTTGTGTGTTGCTGGAATTACCTTGATGCAGTGGTCCCTACACATCCACCACGAGCACTGGCAACATTCCCATTCTGCTGGGCAAATAGAACTAACGTGGGTACAGAATGGTACAGCCGTATTT
>Ga0123354_10018569_pt1 | contig 10906 bp, 6 predicted proteins | sample TergutLab28metaG_2_FD_97872 | JGI IMG/M metagenome (GOLD analysis project Ga0123354, IMG submission 97872) | Labiotermes labralis P4 segment gut microbial communities from Petit-Saut dam, French Guiana - Lab288 P4 | ecosystem: Host-associated > Arthropoda: Insects > Digestive system > Gut ... | reverse complement strand
CAAAAGATTCTGCACCGAATGATAGCAAGCATTTCCTGACCTCAGTCTACTCTTTATTTCTTCCCGAATAGAATTTTGGATTGTTAAAGTTGTTCCCAAATATTTAAACTTTTCCACCCTCTCGAAGGTACTATTAGTTAATTATTCATCACGCCACTATTCAATCCCAATTTGTGACCGTACAATTCAGAATAGTATTCAGTTTCCGAAAGTGTCTCACTAACACAAGCAATTTAATGATTGGTCAGTCCATCTTACCTCCTGTTATCAGCCAGAATATGGAGAAGCCCGACATGGCAACTGATGATATATTACAAAGTATAACTGTACTGCAGGCAGCAGAGTAACATCGTGTTGTAGACCAAAATTTCTTCAGTAGATCTTCTCTCCAGTGTTACCAATCTTGTGAGACTTTTCCTTTGCGAGTCTCTGCATTAACCTAATTTTCTTGGGATTTTATAGTGGCATTGTGCTGACTCAAATATTTTACTTAATATTTACATCATTTAACTGGGTCACGAATACACCTCTCAACAAACAGTTGTGAGGTAAGCTGCCCAATGTTTCCAAGTTACGTAAACTAAAGTTACAATATAAGCACATTCCAGTCTTTACAAAGAAACGAAGTAATTGCCAAATGTTGCGTACATTACACGATGGTGGCATAGTATCTTGTGCCATTCCCCACATTATAGTCAACCTTAACAGCCATTAGACAAAATTCAAAAAATTACCTGTACCAAGTAAATCCTTTAGCGTAAAGACGATCAAAGAAATGCACTTCAGATCCTGCAGCACGGACATCTGGATGGAGGCGCACAAATTCCAGCAATGCCCTAGTGCCACCCTTTTTCACACCGATAATAAGTGCATCTGGGAGTTTACGGCTGGGACGTAAACCTTGTTGGCGAAGAAACCGATACTTGGGAGCACCGTCCTGCGGTTCTCTATTTGACTCATTGCCTACTGACAAGCCTGTCCAAATGAGTGGCACCACCCGCACTATAGTCTGTTTCGCTTGCCTTGCTGTCAGCTTCTCATCAGGTTCAGCTGGTGATGCCCTTGGTGCTGTTGCTGCAAATGACAGGAAACCTCGAGCTCTTTGCTGAAACATCACAAATAAATGGTAACTTTTAAAAAAAAAAAACCTCTAAAGAAAAATTAGTTCAGTCATACCAGTGAACATGACACCTCCAAAACTCTACCTCTTATCAGAACAGCAATTACTCATACCATTAATACTGAAATTTCACATTTTTCTGTAGTATTTTACACCTGTTTTTGATGATATAACATAATTTACAAAATATAAATAATGACTATGTTGGGTTTACTGGTTCAGTAGTTTTAACAAAGGAACTAAATATACAGGACTGTGACCTCCATTACTAAACACATGTAGGGAAATGAAAAATGCTACAAACTAAATGTTGCAGAATAGTAGTAATGTAACAATCTTCCTTCAGGCACATTTCCAATTACCAAACATACCATACCTGCTGAATTGCTCGATTCAAGTTTGTAACAAGGCAGGAATTGAAACAGTATGAGAGGTAAATAACCCCAGCACACATAAGCAAGGTAAAAGCACAGGATCTCTTGTTCATTCGCCAAAAGAGATCCCACCCTCGTTGTGCTGACATGCCTGGTCCCTCAGACTGTGGCGTAGGACCATTTTATTCTGAATGAAAAAAAAGAGAATTAAATTAGATAAGCAACAAACAGTAAACAATACAAGAGCAACCAAACATTGCATTCGAGGCTTTAATTCTCCTGCTTGTATTCACATTGTCATGGGTTCAAATCTTCGCCCATACATCGACTATCCTCACTGGGGATCTTCGTTGTTTCATCAGTCCCACTAGGCAGTGTTGGATTATCTCAAATTAGGCCACGACCACTTCAGTCTACATCCAATTCATTTGCTAATAATCACACCGTTCGATTATAGGCGGTTTGAGCTGTTGAAAGCACCGCTAAATGATCCACAACTACATAGATATGAGATCACTAAACAATACGGAATATTAACTGATGAGGAAACATGACATGGCTTTGCTTATAAGATAAGATAGGCACCGATTTCACTCCAACAGTCAAATAACTCAATCTTGACCAAAAAAAAATCTTACAACGGGAAACAAGACACAGTCAAATTAAACTGCCTATACATGTTGCTATACGGCAGAAAGTAAAACGAAAACTATAATGTGGACTCTTTCATCACATCACAAAAAAAAAAAAGTTTCTAACCTGGATCTACGCAACATTCTCGCAGGCTCAACTCGCGCACCCTAGGCCCCATCACTAACGTACCCGCTAGCATTACGATCAGTGACTACCACAAACAGCACAATACACAGTTGTCAGTGACAGATCAGATTTGCCATGCCTCTTCCGCAGACATCACGGATGTTCTATCCATACATGGATTAGGGACCTCTTCAGTGACGACTAAATCAGTGCACGGATGTTTCCGAGAATTACAGGTCTGGCTACTGCCCCAAGACCGCAACGAAACACAAGATAATCCGTGAGATTTTTTCCGTTTTCAGAAGTGCACGGACATTTGTAGCACCGGTGGCCAGTGGTGGCTCCCCAGCCTCGTACGCTCTCAGTGGATAGACTGCTCCTACCCACGTGAGAGATACTGGCCACTCACGTAACCACAGATCGTCTATAGGGACTGGGCAAAATAATGGGTACAGTTGTGAAAGATATACATTTCTTTATGAATATGAACTTGGGCCATCATTTGCCTGTAATGCACCTTGTATCCTTAGAATACTCTCATAAGTGTTAAATAGTCCCTAGTAGAATATTGTACCAATCTTCACGAAGAACACCTAGTTGCTTGAGAGATAATGGAGAAGGGAATCTGCTTCTAACTGTACTCTCTAAAAACTGACCACAGTGATTTGATGATAAGTCTGGCAAGGTTAGACGAAATGCATCCTCATGCTCCTGAAACCAAGACTTGTACACTTCTAGCTGTGTGTGTGTGGGCGAATTGTCTTCTTGAAAAATCCCGTCTTTGTTAGAAAACAACATCTGGACCATAGAATGTACCTGGTTACCTAAAATGTCTATGTAGTCACTGGCACTAATTCACCCATGCAGGGTAATTATAGGACCAGCAGAATACTATGACATTACTGTTCAAATCATCACAGGTATGCCTCCATGCTTTACAGTTCAAACCTGGCATTCAGGATTATATGCTTACTTGGACGTTCTCCTAATATAAACCCGGCCTGATGTTCGGAACAATGTGAAGGATGACTCATCTGACCATATTACATATTTCTGATCATCAAATGTCCAGGTTTTATGATCATCCTACCATCTTTTTTGCCTCTTAGTGTTCTTTCCAGTAATCAGAGGCTTAACAATTGCAGCTGTACCCTGGATGAAGGATTTTTGAAGCTCTCATTGGACTGTTTTTGTGGGAATGGTCTTCAAAATGAATAATGCGTTCTGCTGTTATCCTTGATGCAGGAGTTCTATTATTATTAGACACAATCCTCTGCATTGTACAGCAATCCCTTTCACTTATTTTTGGTTTTTGGCCACTATTCCTGTTAGCTGATGATGTCTTCCCATGATTTGTGTATGCCATCATAACCTTGGAAACTGCTGCTCAGGATTCACCTAACAAAATGACCATTTTGGTTACAGATTCTCCAGCTAAACATGCACCAACATTCTGTCATCTTTGAAAATCTGACAAGCCTCCCATATTGCAGTACATTCATATGAACTGTTACAAAACACAATCCGTAATACGTCGACACTGGCACTACACAGTGTAAACAGCTGAAGTCTCTCAATGGGAAAGGACTTTATATGTTATTCCATGTAGATTTCAACTTTGGCTAATACTTATGTACAGGGCTGTATAGTATTTTGATCAGTTAATTAAACAAGGCATTGCTACTGCACATATTTCTAGTTGTGCATGTCTTAATAATAGTGTCAGTGGTGTTATATTTTTGCAAACGATTATTTACTAATATAACGATTCTGTATATAATAATTCTGTAGTAATCTCAAAGATCTGCATAATCATATTTGTAATAAATGTACAAACAATATTTATTGTACAGTGTGCAGGTATGGATATGATTTACCTCCCCACAAAATGTCAGAATTTACTTGTATTTAATAAATTGTAATATTAAACAGCTGCGCTGAGGCAAGATATTACACACAAAAGAAATCATGTCCTCGATGTGATGCACATCCTCATGCTGATATTATAATTATATAGTGCATTTATTCATATACTATGTCAAATGAAAACATTAAATATTTTTTATCTCAATTTAATGAACACAAAAGGTACATAATGACTTCATTTTTCTATGTAGTCTCCACTGCATTCCATACAAGTTACTGTAATAAGGCGATTTTCCTTCTGGTTTGAACTGCTACAATGGACTCTGGTGTCACTACTCGGTGTGCCTGACCAGGTCGAGGAGAGTCTGTTACAGAACTTCCTAGTACACTTGTGCACTCGCTGTAGTGACAGACATGCATCACCATACTGAACTTTCATTCGTTGATGAATTTCGATGGGTTTCACCCCTTCACTACTTAAAAAACGGATGACAGAACGCTCTTCTTCTTTGGTGCATGTTTCAAGTGGGGCTGCCATCTTTACGCTACTACTGCGCCATCGTGTTGCATTCCTGCATCGTACTGCCACCTGTCAGTCACTCTTCAAACCATGAGTACCACTGTTGTCAACTTACAAGACAGTCGAGCTGTGTTTCAAATTTTTATTACACTTTAAGGTTTTCATTTGACTCTCCCTTGTGTAACACTGTAAACTGAATATTAATATTTGACATTCAGAAGACCACGCATCATGATATATTCTCATAATAGAAGCCATAGTGCATCTTGTTGGCTTCTATTATAAGAATGAATATTAATAAATGATACAATACAATAGGAAGTGAATAAAAATGAACACATCTTAAAAGCAAATGGGAGTTTTATTATTGGGTTCTATCATTTTAAAACTTTAAATTTTAAATAATGACTCTTGACATTACTTGCACAAGTTTGAATTATTTAAACACTTTATTCCAAAGTTTTAATAAACTGGTTTGCAAAAACAATCATACACAAGACTTGAGGATTACCATATTTAGAGTAAAAACTATGTTGGCAATTTAGACATAAAACAGGGGTACACAAATTTTCCAAAAGTCCAGGAACAACTGCCCCATTCTAAGCACCGCAGTGTAAGATGAAGCAAGTTCCACATTGAGGACCCACAAATATTAGGCACCACAGTTTTAAATTTTGGAGTCCAGGTGACTTGGTGTCCAGGATTGGTGCACGCCCAGACATAACATATTTTGCATTAAGTTGAACACGTTTATGTACAGCAGTGATTTTATTATGTAGGAACTGTATACTACATTGATATCAAAGGATAATCAACAACATTATAACATTCCATGTAATATAAAGGTTACATATGGATCATTAACATTTATAATTCAATTACCTGTAATATTCATCTCAATCTGTCACAACCTTTATTAGCTGCCAATTAACCACATCAGTCCTAATGTAGCTCCATGTGTACCCACTTGACAGAGTTATTCCAAATTACACATGATCTGCAGCGACAGACTTCTACAAAATATCACATCAAAGGAAGGAAATGCTTCTTACCCATATTATAATCACACCAGTAGCGAATCCTCATCCGGAGGTCCGTTCTAGCAGAATGATACAATGGCACATTGTGTAACCTTCCACTAGACCTGACCACTGGGCAACACAGAATTGAAGAGGCAGAATTTTGTAAAAAGACTTGATAGAAGCACTGAATCCTTCTCATTGAGTATTCTTCACTCTAACTACAAACACTAAAAATCAAGCCAGTAGTATGCTGTACTATGAACATGAACCTACATAACACACAGTTTGTAAATATTTACTCTTGTGCCGGCAATAAGAATTTAGAATATCAACACGGTTTTTAAGGAGTATTCAAAGCATCCCAAATTGGTTTCTCGTGGCTCACAACTATTACTCTATGACCGAGAAGAAAGGTGAAATGGTTGTCACTAAGGTACGTATATCAAAGGAAGCCAGTATCATAACTAACTAGATTGGACTGGCCTGTTAATGGGATGAGGGGGGATGCTGGAAAAGGCAGCAGTGACTGAGAGTACTAGTGTAATCATGTTCAGTAAACCTTTTTAACAGCAGCTTGGTCACCGAGTGTCACTTCCTGATCACAAATGCATATCAACCAGCAGCTACAAAGGCTTTCCATCAAACAGATTTACAATATATAATGCAATGAATTCCAGCAATCAAAGGAACGCATAAAGTAAAGTCAAAATGAAAACTACAATAATACCAACTACTGCATACAACCATCATAAAATAGCATAAATATAAAGCCACATTTTTCTATACAGTCATCCCTCACATTTTGGAGGGTTAGATTCCAAGTCCCACCACAAAAAGGAAAAATCCGCAAATAAATGACCCCCTCCTCCCCCCACCAAACATTGTTTTAGTATTTATTTAGTGTTTTTCTGCTCTTTGCACACACACTGTGATGAGGAGGTGCTTCTTTTTTCCTTTAAACTCCTTGAACATCATGCAGTATTGCTTGAACACCTGTTAAAGTTGTCAAACAATTTTAATGCTCCTATCCATTGAAGGGTCTGAGTAATGCATTTGATTGCTGGGACAACTCTGCGAATTTGCGAAACTGGGAAGTACTAAACCCGTGAAAAGCGAGGGATGACTGTACCACGTTTACTCCTGTAATGTCTTCCCTCCTCCCTCTCCCCAACAAACATACTTTTAGGAACGAACTGTACACATTTTCTATTACCATGACGTTCTCAACTATCATTTTGAGTCCACCCCTTTGACCGCAGAAATATGAACTCCAAGGAGCAGGTAAAAATTATTTTTTGAAGAGATTAATGTGATTTCTTCACAGTTCTGCAACTGGTTGTAGGAGGCAGTCATAAGAGGTTGCTATGTGCAGTTTTATAGCACTGACACATGTGGTGTAGAGTAGCAAAGTGATATAAAAGAAAACAGAGGCAGTATGCTGAAAGCAACAGCCACCACAGGAAACAAAAAGGAATAGAATAAAGTGTGGCGGGGAGGGGGGAGGCAGAGGCATCTCGAAGCATGTCAGCATCAAAGGTGATACACATGATGATGGCTGGGATCGACTTGCGCTTACAGTTACATAGCATTGCCCTACAAATTGTATTAAATTAAAAGGAGCCACAACAGGTTATTATTCCAGTTCGTACTGCAATGTTGTGGAAGTACGTCCACAACACTGAGGTACGAAGGTAGGAACTGCTGCGACCTTCGTACTGTAATGTTTTGGAAGTGCAACCCTAACCCATCCGGCACTACATCTTCACATGCAATATATGCTACCGCTGCAACACAAGAGTTGCCACCATAATACAAATAGAAAGTAACATACTCCAACCCACTGCATCAATCTAATATCCCTAACTGTAACACTGTATACCTTAATAATATATTGAATCAGACTTATTTAACTCAAAATTATTTAATACACATTATATTATTACAGTGCATATTATATTATTTCAACCATAACATTTTAAATATTTTTGATATGTAATGCGAGCTCTCGCAATCGACAACATTACTGTCAATTGTATCTTTTATTTATTGGAACACGCATCATTGTAATAGTTGAAAACAAAAGACCAACTTGATGTCACTTGCTATTTTTATTTCACTTCTTATGCGCTCAACATGTTTCGGACATTAATATATCCATCATCAGGAGCTTACGACTGAAGCTGAAGCTTCAACCTGCAATGCGGATACCACCCCAACCCAACCACACTGAAACACCAACACACAACGAACCAAGAACACACGACCAATGTGGTAATTCAACAGAATAGTCATAAGCTCCTGATGATGGATATGTTAATGTCCGAAACATGTTGAGCGCATAAGAAGTGAAATAAAAATAGCAAGTGACATCAAGTTGGTCTTTTGTTTTCAACTATGTCAATTGTATATTTCACCTTCTTAAGTAAATATTTCAGTCTGAAGATGGCTCTGATAGAGGGAGCTGGAACATGTAGCTAAGAGCACTAATGTAAAATATACCTTAATTCTAATAATAACCATCAACTGAGTTGTGTTAGACTACATAATTTCTAATTTATAAACCTGTATTACTACTTATCAATACAACAGGGATGCATCATCTGAAAATTTTATTAAACAGTTCATCTGTGGTCACAGCCATGTGATCAATGTGTGCATAAAGGAGTTCCATGAAGAGAAGGTGATAGGTGAATGCTGATGCTTCATCTTTTGTATGAATTAAAAATAAGGGAGACATTACAGAATTAAACAGCTTATTCAAGAGCATGTAAAATATAAGTATGTTCAGAGATATACATATAATAAAATACAAATATATGAAATATTGATCTTGGCTAGTGGCCAACAAAACCACAACAAACAGAAAATTGTGTATGTATGACACATTACTCATTATTAAAAACTGTAGAGGTACACAGGCCCTATAAAAATGTATTATTGCCCTGGGATCGAAACTGAGCCCCTGAGATGACAGGCCAATGAAAAACGCATATCATGTGAAGTTATACTGATAAATTTAAATTATGAAACAATTCTAAAGATCATGGTTGAGTGGTGTGTACCACTGTCTCATATACATGAGGTCCTGGGTTTGATTCTCAACCTGACAGTGGCAATCTTGAAGTTTTTCATGGCTTTATCCAAGTACTTTGGGGAAAATAATGGGACAGTACCTTCAATAGGCCAAGTGCTGCTTCAATATCCCTCCTAATTCATCACCCACAATCATCCTCCCATTTCTTGATACAGGGAGATTTCTGGGGGGCAATATAAAACTCACCATCTTTCACAGTACAGATATGGTAAAGTATGTGCTGTTTTTACAGGTTTTCCATCCAGTTATCCACTCCTCATAGTATACTGTATCTGGCTTTGTTCAGTAATCAAAATTGGTGCTGTTGCTTGGCAGTGTATTCCATTGTACCAATTCAAGCAGTGTAGTGAAGTAACCCAAACATTCCTATGTCTTTATTTAAGTAACACACCAACAAATGCACATATATAGTCCTTAATAATCTAAAATTTAAATTAAAACGCTCCTACATGTTTTGATCATACGATCATCCTCAGGGAGCATACTTTGTTCCTTGCTAAAGTTACAGTTTAAACTATAACTTTAGCAAGGAACAAAGTATGCTCCCTGAGTATGATCATATGATAGAAACACGTAGGAGCGTTTTAAGTGTTTCAGTGTACATTTTAGATTATTAAAGACTATATATGTGCATTTGTTGGTGTGTTACTTAAATAAAGTACAAAATGTACAGTGCAACGATAAAGATTCCTTTGTCTCATTAATAATCGGGAAGCCTGTGATCAGAAATGCCATCCACTTTGTGCACAATTACAGTCTCATGAAATTTATATTGTTCTTGGATTCTTATTTTGTTTCATTCAGGCTAGTTGTATTTACTTCAATACAGTGTTGTAATCATTTCTGCCAATCATACAGGTAAGTGAATTTAAGATTGTTGGTGATATTGTACTTTGTTTCTTCATGTCATAAATAATGATTAAATCTGTTATCCACATACAGACAGTAAGGACACAGAAATTAAAAAGTTGCTGGTGTTTAGAATTCTCCCTGTATTTCACATAGTGGGATGAAAATCTTCTTCTTCTTTTGGCTTTACCACTTTGAAGTCAGTTATTTAGATGAAAAATGTAATTTAGTTCATTGACTTAAAGTACATGCCAAGGGATTCAATGCTGTCCAGTCAATCATAATTTCAAAACTGAAGACACCAAAACAATACAATTTACGTGGGCAGCGAAGATGGAATAAAAGGAAAATCTGTAAATTCTACACTTTTTGCTTCATTGTATGATAAAATGTGAAACAACATACATTTCACATTACACATAACATTTTTCACGTCAAGCAATGGAGCTGAGTGAAATTCTTTTGTGAACTTTAGACAGGTAAGGATTTAACAAACATGTCGTAAACGTCAGTCAGTTCATCTCTAGCTATTCCTTGCACTTTCCTAATCTTATCTTCATTTTTAGACTCAATTGCAACCTGAAGATCTGACACATCACAGGCAGGCATAGAAAGATAACGCTGAGCTTCACCAAGGATTTTTTGTACCTTATTCTGGTTTACTGGTTCATCTTAAAAAAAAAAAAAATTAAGCATTTCTTTATGCTACATGTCAACTGCATGTGTTTCAGAAAATTAAATGAAGATTTATTATCATGGCAAGATTATCAAATAATGAGCAGTAGGCTCAGCTTTCTTTGTACATAGTTAATTTCTTAGGGTCACCAAATCTTTAACTCTAAACACTAGAAATCCAGATGAGCTAAGGACATTCGTTATACTTTATGCTTCTTGAATTTCAATTTTTATGCCCACCCTCTCAAAACACATTTTGTCTGAATATCACAGTCTTCTGTACTTACTTACTTATTCCATGGTGCAGAGTCCTTCTTGAGAAGCTAAAAGGTTTGTAGCTAGTCAAGAAATTCCCCGCATTTCATGGCACCCGAAGGTTCATTACCACACTCACAAGCGTCCACCACCTGTTTCTATCCTGGGTCAGCCCAATCCAGTCCATATACCCACATCCCACCTCCTGGGGATCCATCCTAATATTATCCACCCATCTATGCCTAGGTCTCCCGCATGTGAGTGTTTCTTAACAAAGTTTTTTTACAGGGAGGGGTTGTTAGCACCTCGCCCAACCCCCAAGCTGGAGGACCACCCCTCGTCGGCTGTCCGCGACTGCTTATTCAATTTATT
>Ga0123354_10018568_pt1 | contig 10906 bp, 7 predicted proteins | sample TergutLab28metaG_2_FD_97872 | JGI IMG/M metagenome (GOLD analysis project Ga0123354, IMG submission 97872) | Labiotermes labralis P4 segment gut microbial communities from Petit-Saut dam, French Guiana - Lab288 P4 | ecosystem: Host-associated > Arthropoda: Insects > Digestive system > Gut ... | reverse complement strand
GGAATTATTTTTTTAATTTTAGCACACCTGTATATAAAATGTGAATAATACAGGAACCAAATATGTTAGAATTATGAAACAAACTGCATTTTGAAGAGAAAAAAACGGAGAGTATATACCGTGCTTTGTCAGTGGATTTTTCATTGACATAAAATCCTTCCGATCGCACTATCGCCCTGGGGTCGACCCAGACTGTAACAGAAATGAGTACCAGGAGTATTTCCTGGGGGTAAAGGCGGCCGGTGCATAAGGATGACAACCTACCACCATCCTGTGCCGTTGTCACGAAATCTGGGAACCTTAACTTCCTGGAACCCTCTGGGCCTGTCCAGGCCTGTAATGGGACTGATTTACCTTTACCTTTTTATATGCCATGTTTAAAATATTCAGTACCTATATTTGTTGAATAAATATATAAAATGCAACTTTAGAGGCTAGCGGTGCGGTACGACCACTATAGTTGACATTAGGCGTCAAAAGGTTAAACAATGTGTCTCCGTCTAAACTAGGAACTACAACATGCAGGTTTGTCTTCTTCACTCCCTGCCACCCAAAGTAATCATGTTTACACCTAGAAATTATTAAAAAAGAGGGGTGAGAGGACATGCATTCCCTAAGTACAGTCAATGATGGCAATTGAAGGGGTAAGAAGTGTGTGGGTGTTGTGTATAGAAGGATACAATGCAGGAGACATCTACATTTTACAGAGCAATCGCTGTTCTAACATTTAAATTTGGCGGTGGAAAATGTGTTGGCAGAATACAATCTGAGAATCATTTAATTATTTTAATGTATCCACATAAGAACAAGAGCTTTACTGATTACTACTGGAGAATATTGCAGATGTAAAGAAATCTCAAACTGAACATAGTAGAACAACATGTGGGAAGATTCAGAAGCAGAGGGACAGACCAGTTTTAAAATTTATGTACCTCAGAAGGGTCTTGAAGGGTCTTCAGATGAAGCTGTCTGAAAGAGGAAAATATGAGAATGTGAAGAAGAGGGGCAGACGGGCAGGAGGAGGAATAAGAGGAAGAGGCATGATTAAATGCTGTAGCAGCCAATGAACCTGCTTCCATTTTGGGTCCACTCCACACCTCAGAAAGTCAATACGCTGGATGTTACCATTCTTATGATAAACTCCAGCAACTTGCTCTAGCTACTTACACATCTGACTGTGTTGTGTATACACGGTGGAACAGAGCCTCAGGGGCCATCCATTTCACAGGCAGTCGGCCATCAGTTGTTTTGCGGTAATAATCGTGACAGTGGATGTCCCTTGCGAGACCAAAATCGGCAATCTTCAGAACATAATCATCACTCACCAGTACATTTCTGGCGGCCAGATCGCGATGGATACACTGCAAAGTGAAAATTTATTGTCATTACTGCTACAGTGTCAAAACTGATTGAGTTCTGCTTATTTAGTGAAACTCTTATCAATGCTTCCCACATTCATTGACACAGTAATCACTGATGTCCACTGAGGGACCCTGGTATCTGTCTTGTCCACATCTGGGTAATTTTCTGTGCCAATGCCAACATCTCCACAGGTGGATACAATTTGTAAGGCAGTAGGTCAAATATGGTGCGTGGATACTGCAACACTTGTCAGGGTGTGATAACTCAGAATAGTGACAACATGTAGTGTTGTCGCCTGCGACAAGAATACAGCGAATCGTGGTGGCAGTTATGTATATGACTGATAAATTTTAAGGACATAAAACACAGTATACACATAAAACACATAAGCAATACCTGGCCTACTATTTAACTGATATAGAGTCAGAGCAGCAGAGATTAAATTTTTTGACCAAAACTACAAAATACATGCAGTCTGATCATAAAAAAAATTAGATATTCTGAATTTTGAAAAATCAACTGTAACAATAAATAGATATAACACGTTTGTAGAATGGACAGATCCGGTACTGCAAGCTGTCATGAAATATTAGCTGGCACGAGAAAAGAACACAGGATGACCAAAAAACCGACTCTCGGACCACACCACTAGGCCTACGTCGAGTCTAGAATGGGCCATGATGCCTATGTTCTTGAAAGCAAGATGATGATGCTAATGATGATGATTTAACAAAGTGTCATGGTCCAATGAATTTGCAAAACCATGCAACAAAATTCCATGGCCTATTCTAAAAGTATTATCTCAATGTCTGTACGGACAGAATGAGGAAATAAAAATAATTATAATGAACAAAGCCAGTCTCTGGACCAAGGCTCAGCACCTGGAATCCCAAATGCAAACAGGAATGAGAGCAAAGATTCAAGCCTTCTGGGATGTGACACTGTCCCACATCACTGCGCAAGTACTTACAGCTTCAAAGAATCACAGTGTCTCAACCTTCGTGGTATTGGCCTGTTTGACCCTGTAGACGAAGCACAACAACCCAGAAGACTTGAATTTTCATCGTCAATGCTGATGTCTATGCTGCAATACTTGTTGACTCGCAATAACAACCAACAGCACGTGCAACAACCTGCAGTATGCAGAAGGTTTTGGGGTAACTTCCACTGTCACCACACACAAAGATTCACAGTACAACCAAACTCACTCTCCGCGAGGCAAGGTACTCCATGCCGCGGGCGACTTGGTAGGCAAAAGAGACAAGATCCTTCTGCGTTAATGTCTTCTTCTCCTTCAGGTCCGTGCCAATGGCAGGCTCATAACCAGAAGAGGGTCGGTGCTGTCTCAAGAAGTCCCTCAGGTTTCCGTGCGGGGCGTATTCCACCACGACGTATAATGGCCCATCTTGCGTGCAGCAGCCCAACAAGTTGATTATGTTGATATGTTTGCCAATCATCTTCATCATCTCCATCTCTGACACGAGGTCCATCATTTCTGTATCTGTGTGACCCTCTGCAACAACAAGCACCCAACATGTCATATTATAATGCATACAGATATAATGAAACCAATAAATATCCAACAATTTCCTGTCCATGATGACTGTCATAGCTTAAATGTTTGAAATCAAACTCAGATATAAAGTGAGATTACAATTAAACTAGCATCAGCACAAGTGGTGTGTCCGACAATCACTCGTTCACTTAAGGTTTTATCAAAGATGTTCAGAAAGAATGAAAAACATGACGCAGACTGGGAAAGATGTGAAGAGATTACAGGCAGTTAAGCATTTAGTACTAAGAAGGGATAAAATCTGAAACAAGAACATCAGGCAAGATCAAAAAGTACAGCCCTGCATCAAAAATTGGTCAAATTAATGATAGAGCAAAACACGTATGGATCAGGAACACAGTATTCCTCTGAGAAAATCGGAAATTAAGATGTGGGATTTGAGGATTACTCATGGCAGAGAGCACAAAAAATACTTGAATTGGACTGTTTCCATCCCGCTGTGTACCTGTAACAAATTTGTTGAGTAGAACCGTCTTTACAAAACATATAAATAACAGCTGCAAATCTACAACTGGTTAATTAAGCGACATGTTTCGGCCATCATCAGACTTACAAAAAGATGGTGTAATCCTGATGATGGCCAAACAAGGCCGAAGCATGTCGCTTAAATAACCAGTTGTAGATTTGCAACTGTTATTTGTATGTTGTGTAAACATGGTTCAACTTAATAAATTTGTTACAAAAAATACTGTCTTGTGGGATATGATACTGAAAGGTTTGGTAGAAATTTACTACTATTTCAAAGAAACCCATTGCCTCCATCTTCAGGGTAGAAGAGTGAACACATAGCTACCCTGAAAGATGAATGCAGCATGTTGCTCTGAAATGCTGTCAACTAACTACCAGACCACATGGTGTCACATCCTGTCAGACAGCAACTTTCATAATCATCACCAACAGCACCTCAAACATTCACCTGATCGACTAATGTTGCAAATGACATATTTCTGAGAAGTAATGTTAAAATTCGTGTCTAACCGAGGTTACCCAGGAAACTAATTTTGCAGAATGATGCCTAATATTTGTGGTCCTAAGTATGAACTCGCTTCATGTCGCTAATCTGGCACCTAGGATTGTGAGCTGATTCCTACATTGTTGGAAAAGCTGTGTATCTTTGGCCTAACCAATGGAATGGATTTAGGATTGTGACATGGAACATTTCTGGCAGGAAAGAAATATGGATAGAACTCAGAAGACCCATATGAGTGGCTAATGTATAATATGTGCAAAATCATAACCAATAATTGGGGGGAAGTGACTCTCTATGTTTATATTCTCTCCTGCATTCTTCTGACTTCTCCACAGTTTATAAAAGAACAGTAAGTCTGATCAGTATGACACCTTGCATGCAATTTATACAACATGTTTTAACCTGTAATGAAAAACCTGCACTAAATAGTGCCTGGTTTCTTTGTATCCTAGCGATGTACAATAATCAAGCATTAGGGTTTCCTTGTATCCTAGTTACTCGTATATGCAATAATCGATCATTATGGTTTCCTTGTATTCTAGTGATATGCAATAATCAAGCATTAGGGTTTCCTTGTATCCTAGAAATGTGCAATAATCAAGCATTAGGGTTTCCTTGTATCCTAGCAATGTGCAATAATCAAGCATTAGGGTTTCCTTGTATCCTAGCCATGTGCAATAATCAAGCATTAGGGTTTCCTTGTATCCTAGAGATGTGCAATAATCAAGCATTTGGGTTTCCTTGTTTCCTAGCGATGTGCGACAATCATTAGGGTTTCCTTGTATCCTAGTGATGTGCAACAATCAAGCATTAGGGTTTCCTTGTATCCTAGCAATGTGCAATAATCAAGCATTAGGGTTTCCTTGCATCTTAGCAATGTGCAATAATCAAGCATTGGGGTTTCCTTGTATCCTAGTGATGTGCAATAATCAAGCATTAGGGTTTCCTGGTATCCTAGTGATGTGCAATAATCAAGCATTAGGGTTTCCTGGTATCCTAGTGATGTGCAATAATCAAACATTAGGGTTTCCTTGTATCCTAGCGATATGCAATAATCAAGCATTGGGGTTTCCTTGTATCCTAGCAATGTGCAATAATCAAGCACTGCGGTTTCCTTGTATCCTAGTACCACTACCAGTCTCGATTTTCCCCCAGCATGACTGTAGCTGTCAGTATGAGTTTACTGCCATATCCTATAAAGTGCTACTTTCAGGTTTCCTCATGTGAGATTTTCCCTGGGAATATTAAGGGATCAAGACTGCTTTGTATGCACACACACACTGCCTAATGAGCCAGAAAAGTAAGCAACTGTTTCAAAGTTCAGACAGTTGGTCACTTGGAATTACACATATGGGTAGGAGACATTTTTATACTCGATGTGTGTTTGACCATGCGTCATCGACATAAATAAAGTAAAGGACCAACTCGATGCAAAAATAACAATTTATTGATCTTCAAATTAGCTCAACATGTTTTGCGCAATTCTTTGCCCATCTTCAGGAGCGCAAGACTGTGACAGCATGTGGTATTATGTCCCCAGATTGTTGTCGGTCGGAGGCCTGGAGTGTGGCGGCACGGACTGTGTGTTCAGTGAGAAGGATGTTGCTCGACTCTGAGTCGAGCAACATCCTTCTCACCGAACACATAGTCTGTGCATATCAATGAAACCAGCCATTACAATAAAGGTAAACTTGGTTGGTGCTGGATGTTTACAAGCAATATGGAAAGTTTTGTAAAACTGACAGAATCAAGAGGGATGAAGGTTCTACAAAACTGTACATTCTGCAATCGTAATAACCTGGTAGTAACCGACAGGTATGCAGCATACAATTATTTTGTTGATGAAAACAGGCAAATCTGCTTTGCACATTTATTAAGGACGTTTGGAAGATCAGCACATAGTTGGAACACTGAAGTTAAAGTGAAGGATGTTGCTCGACTCTCAGTCGAGCAACATCCTTCTCACCGAGCACACAGTCCGTGCCGTCGCACTCCAGGTCTCCGACCGACAACAATCGGGGGACATTATACCACATGCTGTCACAGTCTTGCGCTCCTGAAGATGGGCAAAGAATTGCCCGAAACATGCTGAGCTAATTTGAAGATCAATAAATTGTTATTGTTGCATCTAGTTGGTCCTGTACTTTATTTACTCTTATAGTAATTTTGTGTTATGTGATGGCTAGTAGATAGGTGTTGAGCAAACACAGCAGAAGCAGGCTTGGCTTCTTTTGCAGAAAAAAAAATTTTGTCTTACAGTGACCTGAAGTGACATAAGCTGATGCCTGACAACACGGAAAGACTCGGAAAATATATATGGCTACGAAACATACTGCCATCTGTGTACAGGACACGGCACAGTTCAACAGCAACATACAACCTCTCTTCCATATTCACACAGTACACTCAACAAGATGCAATGTTTCACAATTTATTTATTTCTGTAAGACGCTGTACATGTCTCAGATGGTTTTTCCGTCCACCATCAGGAGCTCAAAACTGCACATACAGCGTCAGGTATTTGTCAGACTAATACCTGACACTGTATGTGCAGTTTCAAGCTCCTGATGATTGATGGAAAAATTGCCTGAAATGTGTACAGCGTCTTACAGAAATAAATAAATTGTGAAATGTCGCATCTTGTTGGTTGTACTCTGCGAATATATTAGCGATGCGCGGACCTATGAATGTTAAACCTCTCTTCCATTTCACTGAAAATAACACTTCTATTAGAAATCAACCCTCCAGCAGTCTGCATCTGTTACTGTGTTGCAATCTGTGAACTGGAACTAAGCTCCTGTAACCTGACATTCAACTATAATAATATTTATAAGTTCAGTCCTGCCTCAAATATGGCATCATTACAAAGACCAGTGAATTAATGCTGTTTAGAAAAATAATTACTGTTAGCATTATAATCACATGAACTATACATACACTCTGTGGACAAAATACAGTGTTGCAGCATGTTAATGTGGAGTGTATGCATAATAACCACTGGGCTGTCAATGGCTTAAAACAACTGGTCTACTTTTTTATAAGCTCACGGTTCCGTACATCATAATTCAATATTAATAATAATCCAACTAGATGCAACAGTATGCAGATATTTATTTACTGCAAAGTCACTCTACATGTTTTGGGCATCACCGCACCCATCATCAGTAGTAGAGCACATTTGAAACGTGATGGCACATGCGTAGAAACCAGATTTGGTATTTCAGCGAAACGGATGAGTCCATTTAAATTGGCGGGGGGGGGGGTCTGTTCAGTCGACTACTGGCAGCCGAGGTGTGCGCATAAGCAGTAGTAATGGTAGTAATGCTGGTTACACCATGTTCTGAGGTAGAGTGCCAGACTACTGGCTACCCACTCCACTCGCATGTTTCCCCTTCACTTCCCCTACTGTGCGTCACCGTGTGCCATCATGTTTCAACTGAGCTATACTAAAAACTGTATCCGCAGCCTCTGGTACCGGTCATAATATCGGTGCAGCCACTTCCCTCCAACATGGACAGATCAGGACTGTCCCAATCTGTCCACGTTGGAGGGAAGTGGCTGCACCGATATTATGACCTGTACCGGGGGCTGCGGTTACAGTTTTTAGTACTCCTGATGATGGGTGCGGTGACGCCCGAAACATGTAGAGTGACTTTGCACTAAATAAATATCTGCATACTGTTGCATCTAGTTGGACGTTTATTAATATTGAACTGGTCTACCTCTTCAGTGACACAAGACAAAGATAATAACAACAGAAGCAGATTCCACCATTTTGTAATTACAGTTTAACCTGCTAGTTGAAACTGTCAGCTGACGGACAGAACTTTCCTTGAGACCCCACAGATGGTAGTTTCATGACAGACATTTGTTCCAATTATGCTCATACTAAAACCGATGGGGCACCAGTGCCTACTGCGCTGTGTTTGGGTTTACCTATATCAATTTAAACTAAAGTATCTAAAATTGTGCGGTGTACACCAATTCTTATAATAAAACCAACTAGATACACTAATTTCTCAAATTTATTTTTGGAATAAAACTCTACATTGTGAAGTGAGACAGAAAACCAACAAGATGTAACAGTAACATGTTTATTATCAATACTTTCTCAACATGTTTCAGGCATCATTATGCCCATCTTCAGGAGAACAAGACGTGTGTTACTGCATGTGGTGTGCTGCGCTGGTTCTGCTGGATGTGGTTGGTAGCGGTTGTGTGGGCGCTGCGTTGTAGGGTGCGAGCACTGTGAAGGTTACTGTTCAACTCACTTCAAAATTTGCTCATGATGTACGGTCACAGAAACCTAAAACTCTACATGTTTCAGACAGTTCCTCTGTCCATCAGGAGTTCTTTCCTGTACACACAGCAACAGTGTATGTACATATACCATTGCTGTGTGTACGGTAAAGAACTCCTGATGATGGATGGAGGAACTGCACCAAACATGTAGAGTTTTATTCCAAAAATAAATTTGAGAAATTAGTGCATCTAGTTGGTTTTATTATAAGAATTTATCATGCTGCACGGTCACCTGAATGTCAAATATATACACCAGTGTTGAACATATTCTTCGTCTGAATGTAACAGTAGTAAATGATACTGAAAATTAAAACATACTTTAATGTAACACTTCAGAAATCTCCACATTAAATTTTGTATGATCTCCCTAATCTTGGCCACATGTGCTCAAATATGTAGGCAGAACAACATATTGAGTGTGGACCACAACTTCTCTGTATTGTGCTGGTTTCTTGTTGAAGGAGTACACATATGTACTTGGTAAATAACACATCAATTCAAGTTTGAACACACTCATTTGTTCTAGGACGTACCATAATGGGGTTGGGATAGCGCAGTTAGAATAGCAACTCCTTACGGGGTGGACAGTCTGGGGATTGAATCCTGGTGGAGGTGAGATTTTCTGCAACCCTCCAGACTGGCCCTGGTGACCACACAGCCTCCTGTACAACAGGTACTGGGTCTTTCCTGGTGGTACAGCGGCCAGGGTGTGACACTGACCACCCACCCCCATCTAGCACTGTGGTTAAAGGAAGAATAGAGCTATACCTCTAATCCCCCTCTGGGCCTTCATGGCCTGCTATAGGGAAAATTTTACCTTTACCTCCTATTTTACAATAGCCATCCTGTTCTGCTGTAGACTAACCAAAATGATCATTCAGTCAAAACAAAACAATATATTCAATAATGTGAAGTATGCATACTACACATTATTGAATATATTCAATATTGGATATAAGACCAGTAGTATCGTATGGAGCGGAAGCATGGACGTTGATGAAGAAAGAAGAACAAGCTCTGCTAATTTTTGAAAGGAAAATATTTAGAAGAATATATGGTCCTAAATATGAAAATGGGGAATGGAAAAGTCAGACGAATCGAGAACAAGAAGAGATGAGCAAAGGAGAAAATATAGTAAAATGGATAAAAAGGCAAAGGATAAGCCAGTTAGGTCACCTAGAGAGAATGGAGGAGGACAGGATGCCCAAAAAGATTTTCACTTAAGAAATGGAAGGGATGACAAGAAGGGGAAGACCCAGGAAAGGATGGAAAGAGGAAGCAGAAAGAGATCTTCAAGTGCTGGGAGTGAAAAGATGTAAAGAGTTGGTGGCAGATAGGAAAAATGGAAGGGCATTGTTCGACAGGCCAAAGCCCATAGTGGGCTGTAGTGTCAATGGAGGTGGAGGAGGAGGAGGACGAGGGGAAGGAATAATAATAATAATAACAACAACAACAACAACAATGATAATGATAATAATAATCATTATTATAATTATATTTAATATATTCAATAATGTGAAGTATGCACACTTCACATTATTGAATACATTGTTGTTGTTTACTTTCTGTGTTGCATCAAGCCCATCAATGAAAGAAAAGTGTTAACAGAGAAAGTGTTACATCAATCAAGACACACAACATATCTCAGCAAACTCATCCCAACTACATACCTTTGAGCATCTTAACTGCAACGATAGTGGAGACGCCTTGCTTCACCATATTCTGTCCCTCTGCTCTGACTACCTTTCCAAAAGCTCCCTCGCCCAGAGATTTGCCCAGAGTGAGCACGTCTCGTTGTATTTCCCATTCTGTGTCGAGCGGCAACTCGTATTCTGAGATCGTGTGGTGCGAACCTGAAGATGATGTTCCCATCTGACTGTGCGACTTCTGTTTCTCAATTTTCACTACTGGCATCAGCTGTAAACACAACATAAATCTTGCAAATAAAGCCAACTTGAACAATTTTTCTTAGTATGTTTACTTCTTTTCTCTACATGTTTTGGGCAACTACGTGCCCATCATCAGGAGAAACAACTGTATTTATATGACACTTAGTACTTGTTATTCTGTGTGGATGACTGTCTGGTATGCAGGTGCATATGTTCCTACATACCAGAGTCATCCACACAGGAAACATCTCTAAAATAAAATCCTTAGAATAAAACCCAGCCAAAAATGGCATACCACAAAGAGCAAAATTGGAAACCATTAAAATCAAAATAAAAGGTATATAAACAGATAAACCAGTGATAGTGCCACTGTTCGAAGTATCTACTGAACCACCACATCTTGAATTCGACAAATGTATTTTGGGATCTTTCTGTGATTGAGGTTGGAATTCTTCTGTGATAGAGACAAAAATTTTAAATCCAGTCCACCAAATTATCAACTTCAGTTCTGTAACGGACAAAGGACTAGTCTTGGGAAGACTGGAGGCTAGGGGACTAACAGAATTAGTTCCTGGCTTTAACCTTTTGGCACCGGAATTATTTTTTTATTTTAGCACATCCTGTATATAAAATGTGAGTAATACAGAAACCAAATAAGTTAGAATTATGAAACAAACTGCATTTTGAAGAGAAAAAAAAGGACAGTATATACCATGTTTAAAATATTCAGTACCTATATTTGTTGAATAAATATATAAAATGCAACTTCAGAGGTTAGCGGTGTGGTACGACCACTATAGTTGACATTAG
>Ga0123354_10018565_pt1 | contig 10906 bp, 4 predicted proteins | sample TergutLab28metaG_2_FD_97872 | JGI IMG/M metagenome (GOLD analysis project Ga0123354, IMG submission 97872) | Labiotermes labralis P4 segment gut microbial communities from Petit-Saut dam, French Guiana - Lab288 P4 | ecosystem: Host-associated > Arthropoda: Insects > Digestive system > Gut ... | reverse complement strand
TTTGCTCTGTGAACAAATTTTTAATTTTGTATGAAGTCGTAATATGCAGGAGCTGCGTCTTCAGAAACTCAAGACGCTACCAAGAAGGTCACATTGCAGGCAATTTAAACTTCTTTCGAAGTTAGATTCCATAGGCCATAAAAAAATATCTGCAACATGAATGCAAAACAAAATTATCCATATACTCAGAATTTATTTTCGGCAAAGCAATGTCACAGGACTTGAATTATTTCCAAGAGATATCAGCTCGAAATATTTTATTGCATTTCTGTAACGTCCTTTTCTCTATTTATTTCGCTATTTTTATTGCTGGGTTATCAAATGCATGACAGTGAAGTTTTAAAGACTTGAAAGCTGAATAGAGGTATAAGGATTTCTTTTTTATTTACGTGTTGTCAAGAAGGTTATAATTGCTTCAGTAAACTGACACTTCGTCCCACCCATCGTGAAGTGTTTTCCTTTATACTGAAATTGGTATAAAATAATGCATGAGTATTCGATAGCCGCTCTGGTGTTCGAAATATGTCTGTCTCGCATTTTATCGAATTATAAGTCTTATCAGTGTTTTCGTAAATGCCCTTAACTAGACTCGACCTTGAGAGGGCGCAATAAACTTTTCAGGCCGTCATGCATTCACTTCGCATTCCATTCTTCTCCCATCTATTCTTAGATTTTAGAAATGGCATCTTCCGTTCAACTATTGGTACAAACATATGGTATGGGATTGTCATCATTTCCATGCCTACTATATGTTAGATTAACTTTTCAAAAATCCCCTGTTCGTAATGAAGTGCCATGCCATAGAGTCACATGGAAGAGTGGTGATATAGCTCCATACCTTCTTAACATTGACTGCGCTTGGAAGTGAGTGTTCAGCTTCACACGCTGGGCACATTACCATCGAAGGAAGAACTCCCGTTGTCCACCGAATAGGTGGCTGAGTGAGCCCTGGAACCGGCCTGGCCTCATCCTCTCATATTCCTCGATTTGTTGACCCTGGCAATTAGTGAAGAGTACAAATTGTAAATCTCCTCATTATGTATTTTCTCCACCCTGCTTACTTCTCCTTTGTTTTGTGGTCAGATGTTATCCTCAGTACTCTGCAGTTAACACCCTGAATCTATTAAAATGTCTTCCTCTGGCTCTGATAATGTAGGACAGGGATGACCAAATTCTTACGGGCACTACAAGTTTGGAAATTCAGAAAAAAAGATTATAATATCTAGGGTATTATTGTGCTGATCGAATTTAACATTCACATTAGAAACAACACACTCCGGGAAGAATCTGTGTTTTCTTATTGCCATTCATATGTCGCAGCTCGATTTTAAATTAACTTTGCTGTTTACTTGTTATCGGGTGTCATATGGGCCATGTCGAGTGGTATCTCGGAGGTACCTTTTACCAAACACGAATGTCCAGCTCTTCTGCCTCCGATTTCCCTCAGTTTTTCCATGCGAACGTCGTGAAATGGTAAGCTTCGGGGCCCTGACCGTTTTACTTGTGAGGGAAGATAAACTTCCTAACCGGTAATAATTGAGCACGACACTACTATTAATAATAAATATCAGGAAGCAGAGATTCAAAGAAAGTGGTACTTAAACTGCTGGGTCATGCCGCTTGTTATTAGTGCAGTATGTAGCCTCCGCATTTATTAGGGATTACATCGTTTTGCAATGCAAAGCACAGAATGGGAACAGGGAAACTTTTCAAAGAGTAAATGCAGGAAAATTTTTTGACGTACGTAATTTAGTTTAAACGTTTAAAACTAAGTCCCATGGCAAATAAATTTTAATGTAATAATTGAATGATAAAAAGTTATTTACGTGTATGTATTATTTTTCTTTAATACATGTTCCCATTATTTTAACCATAAAAGTCATTATAATTTTACCAGCTGAAATGCTTAAATTTTAAGGTGTAAAGAGTTGTTCATTCAAAACTTGCAGATAGGCCTTTGTTTATTGTCTACTGCCTTACAAAAATCACCAATCAGTTGGTAACGCTTCTGACTTGTTTTAGAGAACTGTCTATTCGAATCCTTTTTAGGGTGCCAAATTATCTGAGAAAGTTTTATGTATTTTTTCCGCAGAAACCTCAGGGAATTGTGAGAACAGTACCTCACACTGGCCAGGCCAGCTTCTTTTACTGTCATTTTAAATTTATTATCGACAAGCTTCCTGCCATCGAAACGGTGATATGTTACTGACAGCAACTCAAAATTTCACATGCCTAAGTCAAATGGTTCACTGATTATCCTCATCAAAAAAAGATGAAGCTAGGGTCTTTCTGGCACCATGATATTTTAATTTTTGAAACGTTTAGACACAACTGTACCGTCAGTAAGTGGGTGGGGCCGTTCAGAAATGATTTTAATGATAGTAATGTGGTGTGATTTTCTCACTTTCGACAGTATCTGGCATCAATACAATTAATGTTTTCTACAGTACTGAGTAGCGCAAGCCATTTGATAGTCGATGTTTAACAACAGAGAGGCACTATGCAGCTGTGTGAGACAGTAAGTTCAAAAGTTCCCGAAAGATAGGTGTTTCAGCTTAGAGGTAGCAGAGTTTGACTATTTCAGATATTAATCATTGTAAATATTTTGTCAACAAAACTCCATTAACCTACCGCCTAACTGCAAGTGACTTCTGCGCCACTCTTTATATTTAGTGACTGTACTCCTAGCTCTGTTGGCGTTATGCTTGTTTTTGTGCCCTTTTGCCGCTAGAGGCCAATGTCATCTGGCAATATCTATGTTTGGGGTGATGAATGGTTTCATTTTTTAATTATATGAGGACTTTTTGATTGTATAAGTTTAGCATAGAGAGCTGGATAATAGGATGAATGAGAAAGATGGGTAGGAGTGGGTAGTGACCAGACATTTCTAGGAGATTCTTAGAAAATCCAGGATAACCTCGAGTCTGTCTCTGATTCAGAATTCGGATGCCAGTCTTCATTAACAATAAACGGAGTGGCTAACAACGTAGCCGATGAGGTTATCACTGTGATAACCTATTAAAATTGGTAGATATGTTGTGAAGATGTGATGTAGATAGAACAGGTTCTGGATCTTAAAAAATGGCTGGCTTTGATACTACTATGTTGAAACTTCAAATCCTATTAGCGTGGTTTGCTTAATGAACTGTAGTTTGTAGTTGGCTCAATTAAGTAAGCTACGTCCCCTTATTATTTCTACATTTAGGAACTATGTTGAAAATGTGCGCTAGTGATTACCATATTGTCGTTAGCGATGATTAGCCAAATAGACTGTAAAATTGTATTTTGTCAGCAGACAGGGAATATTTGTATGTTTTCATATATAGTTAAATTTATCGAAGTTGTCCAGTAATTTGTACCACAGTGAGAAGCGCTGTTTATGCTCGAAGCGATTTTTTATTTCACATGCAGAACACAAACTCTGGGGCGGGATACGTAGTTGACTAATGTTCATTGCGTGAGTGTGATGGAACAGGTGACAAATGACAAGCTGTAGGGTGCGGAGACGAGTGGTGACGAGAACGACACTGTGGGCTGTGCCAGGTAAACACGCATTCAGATTTCAACAATTCATCTAATATTTTTATTACCGCCTCTCGTAATCAATTGTAATGCCGTGTGTAACCTATATTGTGATAGCGGTAACGCCCCTGCTTGCCAGGCCTTTTTTGAAATAAACTGGTTGAATGAATGATTTTACGTAATTAATGTGCTTGTTATGTTCCTATTGACCAAATAAAAGTCAACGAAATAAGTAAAGTAATTCTATGTAGTACTTCAGTCTTGGGAGTAGTAAAAGTGAGCTGATTTCCGGAAGGCTAGTTCCATCCTAATTCTGGTTACTTCAGATTTTTTTTTTTTACTTTTACTGAACTATAGATTTTAAAAATAAACTGGTTCTCTAAATACTTCGCAAAATACTCCAGTGACTTCAAGAGAAAACATCAACAGTTAATTTGACGAATTCATACTACATTAAGCTCGACTACTGTTTCACACATCGTCCATCCCATTAGGTCGTTACATATCAACATTATGAAAATCGGGTATGTTTTCGTCTTCAGTTTGATCAAGATGATCAATACCCAAACCACCGTAACTTTTATTAAAGGAGACACAGATTTACGAATATAATCCTGTTTTAATTTGTATCTTTTATTTTAAATTACTCTGTGCAATATTACTGCACACCGACTGTGTGATGGGCGTAAGCGGAATTGAAAGGAACGAATTGAGGGGTAAATTGGTGGTGGGGTGCGAAAATCGTAAAATGCCAGGAGGCTCATAAAGTACTTTTATTGGTTAGGCACTTCCAGATGGGTGTGTATCTGACGCAGATGACATAAACACGGCCGATACATCACGTTTCTTGAACAAATCAGCCATTTCAATCGACCCATCTATTGAACCGCGTATGACTTTCTCTCTCGTCTGTGATTTTAAACATTTACTAAAACAAGTGTCGAGTTACCAGTTATGTAGAAGAAATAGAACATTTTTGTATATTATTTCTGTTCCTCCGAATACACTATTGTAAATTTAAATGTGAAATTGTCCCTGTGCATGTGAAGTGGGCGCAGTTCTGCTCACTTTTTTTAACATCAGCAATAAACAGCGTTGCAAGTACCTTCACTTCCCACCTGCTTTTCCTCTGGGGTTAGCGGGCCATCCGCCCACTGAGTAAGAGTATAGGCTTAACCGATTTGTATAGCCTTATACGAGAAAAAAAATCTTTTTGCCCTACCAGGAATCGAATCATGATTCGGAGAAAATTTAATTCATACCTAGTCACTGTAAATACTACTGTGTCTCAGGGCCTAAGTGTTAGATTGTAGGATAAGGGATACAATGTTGGAACATATTTCTTTTCGCGTGAATTACAACCAAGTGTTTTAAAAAGTCCCAAATTGAACGTAGTAGATTCATCTGCTAAAGATCCTTTCCTCTTCTCGCCTACGTCCCTACACCCGGTGGTCACTTCCATTGCGGTTTTGTTCGCAGAAAACATTTATACATTTTCTCCCCCTTCCTCTCTTGTCATCCCTTATCATTAATTTATTCTACGATTAGTAGGTTGGTAGCAATACAGATATCTTTATTACATAATACTCTTAACATGCCTCCTCTTCGTCAGGTATAAATGTACTCGGCAGTTTAATTATTAACCAACAAATGCACTATATAAAATTTCACATTAAAACACTTAAAATCGCTCCGACAAGATTCGATCCTAAGATCATCCTCAGGGAGCTACATTGTTCCTTACTAAAATCATTTTAAAAACATTCACTTTCTTGTGAATGTTTTTAAAACGACTTTAGCAAGGAACAACGTAGCTCCCTGAGGATGATCTTAGGATCGAAACATGTCGGAGCCATTTTAAGTGTTTTAATGTGAAATTTTATATAGTGTGTTTGTTGGTTAATAATTAATGTGATTCTACGAAATGCACGGTGCAACAATGAGGATAAGTACTCGGCACTGTTTTTCCAGACATCATTCAGAATATTCATTTCAGTACGATTATCATTATAGTACATTACAGTCAAGACTACTTGGTTTTGAACTTCGGCCATCGCTGAATGTTTGAAAAATGCAGATGTGACGTCATAACGGAAACAAGATCCCTGTTTCCACAACTATTGGCTTTGGAGTTTTCTTGTTTGCGAAAAAAGTGTCGTGGGAAAATTCATAATGGTTGACAACTCCTAAATGTTTAATCTGTGTTTTTCCTTTATTTAAAATGCGTAGTTAGAGAAACAAAGACGTTCCTTTAGAACCTTATGTTTATTGGACCGTGCATCATCTTAATAGTTGAATAAAGAGAGACCAACTTGATGTCACTTGCTTTATTATTTCGTTATTTACTGCTCAACGTGTTTCGGATGTTAATACATCCATTCTCAGGAGCTTGCGACTTATTTGATGAGTTATTTCAAGGGTTGTATTGTTCTGGTTCGATGTGTGTTGGTGTTACATTGTGGTTTGGCTGGGGTGGTGTGGTATCCGTATGCAGGCTGAAGCACCACCCCAGCCAAACCACAACGTAACACCAACACACATCGAACCAGAACAATACAACCAATGAAATAACTCAACAAATGAGTCGCAAGCTCCTGAGGATGGATGTATTAACATCCGAAACATGTTGAGCAGTAAATAAAGAAATAATAAAGCAAGTGACATCAAGTTGGTCTCTCTTTATTCAACTGTTCCTTTAGAACTGTGTTTATACGAATTGCAGCCTTTAATGTTTTGAATAGAACATTTTGAATTAAACATCTTCTACGTTTTTTTTTTCCTCGGTTCTTGTTCCACAGCCATCCTACCTCTCCATATGTGGAACTGTATACAAACCCTCGCAGAGAACAGCAGTGGTACATCAGTAAGAAACAATACATATTTATCAATAACCAAGTCAGAATTCGACGACTTGCTTCGTAATGCTCAAAAGTATTTTTTTTTTGGAACATTTGCTGGCTGGCTGTCCACCAGTTGGTGAGGGAAGTAGCGGCAGGTTGGCACGACGCCGCGGCTTAACGTGTGACGCACTGCTATGATAAATGGATGTCGCGCACATCGTCTTTCCTCCGTCTGTCAGAAGGACAACTAATGATTGTCTTCTGCGAACGTAGGATGACCGACCACATGCGGGAGGATTTAGCATTGTCAGGCATTGCACAACATTCATATTTATTGAACCGAACTAACGTTTATATATATATATATATATATATATCATATGGCTCTGTGTTCGCAGTGTGCACTCTCTTACTTGCGTACATGTCGTGGCGCACAGTTGGAACGTAGACAACTGAGATACAAGACAGTGCTGTCCCAAAATCAGAAAATGCTAGAAAATTTTATTTGAAGAACCATAGATGAGTGATCTATTTAACGACTTTTCTTGGCATTACATTTTACGTAGCGTAGAATTCTAGATATACTGCGAATTACGGAATCGCAGTGACGTTGCGTTAATGTTCGCTCTTCAGACACTTTGTTATAGGAATTTCTTGGAGGAGCAACAGTTAAAGCGTGACGTTGGGGGTTTAGTGACGGAGAATCGAATACATAACCCCCCGAATACGAGTACCCCATTGTCGAAGCACTACCCAACTCTCTGGAGTCGAGTTAGACCCGATGGGTCCGCTGTCATATTCTCAACATTTCGTCACCGAAGCTCATCATGAGCCACGCGCAGACATTTTACAAACTTACATTGTAGCTCTCTTTTAACAGCCACTTGGTGTATTTCTCTTAGGACTGAGGCTCCCAAGTTGTTCTTCCCTTCCAATTTCAAGTTGAAATTTTACACACAATTCTCATAAAATTTATGTGAATTTCAGATCCCGTCCAAACTGTCCGTCTTGATTTCATCATGTCATTAACATTCGGTGAAGACTAAAAATTATTTACCGCTTCATTGTTACATTTTCTGTATTCCCTTTTCATTTCCTTTCCGTTGTGTACAAATAGGCCGTTCTTCTCGGTACACGTTGTCAGACACCGTTCTTTTACACTATGAGGATCAAAGTGTGTTCCTATACACAGTCATTGTCTAAGTAAACTTAGCAAGCTGCATTCGGCTTCGGCAGCGGAGGTTTTGTGAGTTCAGAACATGGTGAAATACGCAGAATCTTCTTCTGCCCGATTGGTGTGTTTGGAATGTGTTATACCAATGGTGAAGAAACGAGAGTTTGCTGCTTCTAGTCAGGAACCGTAGAGAAACTTCAGTCATTGTGGCTACACTGTATTCCGTACTGTACCAATGTTTGGCTTCAGAAAGTGACTTGCAAGGGGGATTCCCGCTACACCCAAACTCTCGTGCCAGACGGGTCACCTGATTGAAATGAGGGGGGGGGGGAGATAGAGTGAGAGAGATATAAAAAGAGAGAGAGAGAGAGAGTTCGTGTGTGTGTGTGTGTGTGTGTGTGTGTGTGTGTGTGTGTGTGTGAGGGTGGTAGACCCGAAAAATAATGACGCGAAACCTATATAACACGAGTAGGAGAGAGAGGATGTGAGACGACACTAGTGGGTGCGGGTTCTGTGGCTATGATTTAGATTATGCTTCGTACGAGGTGGTGTATGAGGATGTTGCATTGTTTGTAGGAGGGGCTGAGAGTGACGTTCTTTCAGAGTGTGAAGTGGACTGATATAAAAGTGGATGATGAGAGTACGAGCCACTATATTGTTACTGTAAGTATATTTCGAATTGTATCCTACTGCGGAAATTGCAGCTTACCTTATCGTTCTGCGTGTTAAGTCCTTCCTTTTCCCCTTATAATGTATAGACGTTTAGCGGAATTTCACGGATGTTCGCTTGAAACTCAAGACACGGAAGATCGTATTATTTACTTTTTTTTTATTTTCCTGACATCATCAATACTAATTTGGTTGTCCTGCGAACTACCGATTTTAACATGATTCTCGCCACTTTGGACGCACTGTTGACATTTTACTGAGCAATACAGCTACGAAAACTGTAACTTATTTAGGTTATTTTTCAGAGAAATTTGGGCAGCTTTTCGAAATCTATATCTCGCTCTTTAACTGTAAACAGTGAACTGTTAGCTTCAAATTACTTATGGAGACAGGGCATTAACAGACCTATACGTCCACCCCCCCCCCCACATATACATATGTATTTTATCAGCATGTGAAAAATTAAGATATATTTTAAACATGGCTGATGATTTATTGTAACTAACATTTTTATATCAGTGGGCCCGGTAGCTCGGTCGGTATAGCGACTGGACGATCTGGGATCGAATCCCGGTGGGGAGGGGATTTTCCGCCCCCCCTCATACCGGCCCTGGGGGCCACGCAGTCTTGTACAATGGGTACCGGTTCTTTCCCGGGGGTAAAGTGCGGCCGGAGCGTGCTGCTGACCACTCACACCCTTCTAGTGCCGCGGTCATGGAAGAGTAGAGCTATACCTCTATCCACCCTCTGGGCCACACCGAGCCTGTAACGGGATCACTTTACCTTTACCTTTAACATTTTTAGATCACAGTTATTATTCGGTATCAGATAGACAGATCTGGTCAAGAACTGCTGCGCCTTTCGTATAATCCGAACTTCGTTGTGGTGTTGAAATCATGTCATTTGAAGCTTCACTGAGACATTGTAACTCATCCCTGATGTACAAAATGTGACTGATGGTGTAATTAGTACACATCCGAGATCTGTGCTCTTCTGGGATAAAATGTGTCTTCTAGCAGTATTAGTTACACAAAAAATCTCTATGTTTATTACGTTTATGTACCATATTACTTCTTAAACTCGCGATATTTGGACGTTTCTAACTTAAATATTATCAAGAAAAGGAAAGAACTCAGAAGAACCTGTTTTCTGCTTAGCGCAGATACAAAGCAGTGCTTCGGCAGTGCTTGTTTTCACCTGATCTTTCGTCCCAGCCCATTATGTAATGACAATGTTCGTGTCTCAGATAAATACAAGTGTTTGTGCCAAAACGTGTCACCAAATTCACATACACTAGACTTTTAGCTTTGTCGATTTTTTTTATCTTGAAACAATTTATCACACTACCAGACTGCAGACTGCTTTCGTAATGTTGTGTCTATATTCAGTGATAAAGGAGACCTTCACGGCACGTATTAGTGGTTTCACATTTTTCATACCTTACCATTACTTCCGTGATCAGCTTAAATATATTATACTACTCTGCTGGGGTCATAGTACTGATCTAAGTTCTATCCTGTTCACCCAGGATTAGAGATCCACAGGACATTACCGTATACTTCATGTTCGTTTATACTTTACCTTTCGATGGAAGCAAATCCAGGACCCGAAGCATTCTTTGTAATAACAAGATGAAGTGATGGGAAAAGTGCAGTATGCGAGTCAGGTTAAGTTTCAGATATTTTTGTGACTTTCATCGTGTGTTTGGGATGTAAAAGCTTTGTTCTTAAGACTAGCGTGTAAAACCGAGGTTCGAAACGGAAAAGAACATGAATCACCCAGAGAAATTATTATTATTGGCCATGGGAAAGGCCTGAATTACAAGTAACTGAACTTTCAGGTCATTGACCTATAAACCTAAATGTTCATGCCCTAACGGTTACTGCAAGACATAATTGTTTCTCACGAGAGTGAAGAGGTAATGTTTTTATTATGTTTCTTTCCTTGTTTTATAGAAAGATATAAACATAAGACAGCATTAAGCATTGTCTCTCTGTCCTGTAGAATTTGTGAACCAATAGATGCATTTTAAAGTAAAATAGTATCATTTCCTGACACTAGTGCCACTGCTAGTCTTTATTCTCAAGTGTTGTGTGTGTGTCGAAATAATGTCTCTGAAATAACAAGATGGTGGTAGGGCGAAATGTACTTTTAGCTTTCATTTTGGTGTCAGTAATGATGTGTTGTTTATTGTGTCCATGCGATGATCTGTGTCAATATATGCCAAGCTATAACCGTTTCGATATGAAATGTGTTTTTATCTGTTTATCTATTTTAAACACGTAGCGCGCTGAAAATTTGATGTTAAGACAGTTTATGGCATATGAGATTCAGAGATTAACGCCAGTGAAGTTTTCCGTTTTCTGGAATATGATAAATTTTAAATTGGTACGAAGATGTAAATTTGATTCTGCTTGAGTGAGATTGTGTACACCAATGGAACACTAAATTTTAAATACGGAATCATTCATTGATTTTTTCTTCTTTTCTCATTGCGCAGGCAAACGTTTTGAAATCGAAGTAACGACAAAAGTCCTAAACTTCTTGTACAAGATTTGGATTAAAATGTGGCTACGGGTTTGTGCGTGCGTGCCTGCGTGTGGTGTGTGTGTGTGTGTGTGGTGTGTGTGTGTGTGTGTGTGTGTGTGTGTGCGTGGTGTGTGTGTGTGGTGTGGTGTGTGTGTGTGTGTGTGTGTGTGTG
>Ga0123354_10018564_pt1 | contig 10906 bp, 6 predicted proteins | sample TergutLab28metaG_2_FD_97872 | JGI IMG/M metagenome (GOLD analysis project Ga0123354, IMG submission 97872) | Labiotermes labralis P4 segment gut microbial communities from Petit-Saut dam, French Guiana - Lab288 P4 | ecosystem: Host-associated > Arthropoda: Insects > Digestive system > Gut ... | reverse complement strand
CCGGGGATCGAACCCGGGACCTCTGTATCTGTAGCCAGAAACTCTGACCACTAGACCACAGAGGCGGTCATTATTTGTATTAATGTGGACAAAATAATTACTCGTCGGATTCCTTATCTTTTTGTTTCGTTAATTCCGAAATAAGAGCGCGGCCAACCTGCATGTGTAGGAACGCCCCATTTTGCTCGCCGCTGCCTTAACGTGTACAGTTGGCATTTGCGACAAGAATTACTCTGCAAATAAACGGGGTTACTAACATTTACATGAAAAATAAAGATGCTTTAAGATTTATAATTCGCTTAGGAGACGTAAGTTGCATTTCTCATTAATTTCCTGTCAATCATTACGTACATGTCAATCACGCCTCGCTCGCCACCTTGTACCTAAATAAAACAAAACATTAAGATACAAATTAAAGCATTGAAAATATATCAAATCGAACGTCTTATTGGTTTGAAGGTACCTTAATTAAAAATAAAAAAATACCAATACAGACCTACTGCATGCTTTCACAGTCTTGCCTTGGACGTGTAACTCTCAATATATAATATTTATAATTAACATTCATAAAGCAGGCTAGAAAAAAATTTCAGAGGTGTGAAGGGAGAAGAAAGTAGAAGAATAAATTAAGTCGATTTACTATCTTTAATAAATAATCTCAAACACAATCTTCTGGATTACTCAGTCAAGCAAAACGTGCCCATCTATCATTGAGTCGCATGCAATAGTTGCAATCCTGACATCGACATTTCTACCTACGTTTTGTTCTGTTTTGTAATTTTTACTCTAGCTATTTGAATGAACGAACCTGAGTTCTCGCGTAAAAGACGGCAGAATAAGGCTTATTCTTGCATGCCTGTTTCCATATGACACTCTCTGCTAGTGTAGGTTTATTAATCTAGTGTAATGGATAGTGAATCACGAATAGGAAATAATATGGAGACAGCTGTGACCTATTTACGGTTCTATCCAGGCACGTGCACGAAGGGTTTGATAAAACATGAACAGGTAAAACCAGTCGATTCGGACCGGGATTTGAACCATATATCGACAGAATTTGAAGAATGTTTATTACTAATAGGACAATTTGTTTCGCTAAAACTGTGTTATAGACTGCGTTTCTGTTATTGCTCTTCTGAGCACCGCAGCATTCACGGGAAGTCACGGCGGACGTAGCTTTTCCTTCCGATAAAGGTGCCGCGTTCGGTACAGAGATACAATAAAGACTCTGTAGTGTCACGCCATGTAAAACTTTACGAATCTCTCAAAGCCTGACGTTGACAAAACCAAATAAAAATTGAAATTCTGATCGACAACCCCATTTGTCATCTAGCCGTCCTTGGGGAATGTCAGTTGCAACGGCAGTAGGTTTGATCAGTTTGAGCGCTTTATTGTTGCTCTCGTCTGGAAATGTATCACACACTTGTCTGCTTTCCAATACACCTACGATTTTTCCCGATATCTTAGAGTTTCTTAGGAGGCCCAGTGTTCTTCTGAATTCAGCGGGTCTGTTGCAGTTCGGCAGAAGCCCAGACTGCAAATCAAGTTTTCGTATCGTATCTGTCGAATATCCTTTCACACAATAACTTGCCATTCTGCTCTTATTGCCAGACATGATGGTCGTTCGGTTGTGAAGGTCGTGTTTTATCCAGCTGCTATATTTTGCTGCCAATTACTATGTTTCATTTTCATTGGGCCTGCTAGAAAATAAGTTTACAACATATATTTTGGGCTCTTTATTTTCAGTTCTATAACTCACAGCCCAGATTTAATTGTGTACCGCTATCCCCTATTTTTCCACTTAGTTCCTTCAAAATTGATGCATTTATCTTAGGTGAGACGAACTTTTCCACTTTCTGTTGGCAGACGCTCGTGTCCCGTGAGGGCAGCCATTGTGCCATAAAAGTTTCCACTTCGCAATCCTCTTTAAATGCCTAGCCAACAGCACTTTGTTTGAGCGCTGGCAAGAGAAGACAAAAGCTCAGCGATGAATTCCCATGATACATTCACAATCGGTGTAGTTTCTTCAGCTGCAAATTACACGCCACGTGAACTGGTTTTTGCTGACTTAGGCTCGAGCATTAAAATATATTTCTCTACAGCTTTCTACAATCGATTTTCATTTCCGAATTACTTTTTTGCTTCCTAATGTCGAAGTATAAGACAGCACGTTCAGATTAGGCAAATCTGGGATAACTGTAGAACAGGTGGGGTTTGTCTACTTTAAGGTATTGTTTCCACGTTAGTCTGTAAGAACTGGCAATGACGTTATTAGACTCCAACTTTGTGTGTCCTCCGACGTGTACCGATAAATTGTACTGCCAAACTATCCGTTCATTAGCTAATAAAATGATAGACGGCTGACTAGACGACTTCAATTTGATCCCCTTAGGAAACAACCACAACACTGTTCATTCATCACTTGAACTTTACAGTGGTTTCCATTCAGTTGGTGCGGATATTTTCCTCGTCATATTGAAGGCCTTTGCTTCAGCTTATTAGGCCTTTACTTCCACGCCTTATTTGCCCCTCCAATGCTATATTGTGGGCTATACTACTAACTTTACTCCACAGGAGAATCTGGCTGTGATCGGTCCCTCCATTTACTATTGCGCAAGCATCATCTGGTTCACGCGTTCTTAGTACCGCGCACACTACATACACATCCTCGAACACACTTGAGTACGAAGATCTGCCTGACTTGTGTGACGTTCTGAAATGCCAAGTCTTATCTCTGTGTATTTTATTTGAGATTAACCTCAGGATAATATTTAGTCTTAATGCGGTAAAGCTTGGATAAGTCATTCCAGAAAAGTGAGAGCTGGAATTCAAAGTTCTGAGGCAGATTTGTGAGTAATATTTAGTGTGTGTGTGTTTGTGTGTGTGTGTGTGTGTGGTGCGGTGTGTGTGTATGTGTGTGGTGTGTGTGTGTGTGTGGTGTGTGTGTGTGTGTGTGTGTGTGTGTGGTGTGTGTGTGTACAGAGAGTATCCCCGCAAGGCACTTTGAAAAGATTTCCTCCTACCTTCACTGTTGGAGAACCCAACAAGAACTTCCAGCAACGAAATGCAAGACATTTACTCTTATTTTACAGACATATCTATACTGACAGACTACCGTAAATTACGTTATATATTTTTAGCGATCTAGCCCCATAAATAATGTCTGATACCTTCAGTTTCCCTGCAAAACTTGACAGAATAACGTAGTCATTGTCCTCTACTTTTTTTTTTATTTTCAAACACACAAATAAATAAGTCGCGAAGGAAATGCGGTAACATAACGGATGTTTAAGAAATAAGACGCAACAATGTTAACTTCATTCAACCGACTCTGACCACGGGTCATTGGCGGGCTCTGGTGAAGTAAGGAATGCGAAACAGATTTCAGTATAATGTGAGAAAATTCATGACCAGCTGAGCGACTGTCACCTGATCCAGGGCTTGCTGTATAGAGCTAGTTACAAACTTCAGTAAAACTAACATGTATTCTAGAGGTCTTAATTGTTTTAGTGGGCAATTCTTTATGTAAGACACCAAATTTTGGAAATAGCCACAAATGAAGGATTTCAATAAGAAGAACCAAGGTTCATAAAAGAGGGAAGTAATTGGCATCGAATGTTTCTGTTCAACATTAGGAACATTCAATAGCATAGGAATGCGGAATGCTTTGTCTTGTAATTATTTTCTTTACAGGAAGTTCAGCTATTATTAAACACACTTCAGTCTCTACAATTGACAGTTTTTGTTACAAATATAGATTTAGTAATTGAAATATTCCCTAGCACCATGAATCCTAGACACCAAATTCCCTTGCCACCACAAGCCAGTTCAGTCCGCTTTACAGAAGCGTGTTTGTACCATGCAACTCTTCCCCTGAAAACATATATTGCGAAGGATCTGAGGTAAGCATAGCGGAGCTGATAAGGATAGGGTCTTTTGGGATATGACCCAGCACGCCTCGAAAGAAAGTAGTGCTTTCACCTTTAAGGGTCAAAAGCTATTGTTAGGCTGCTTGACCCTTGAAGATGAAGGCGCTGCTCTCGTTTGAAATGTTGACAACCACTCACCCAAAGCACAATGTCACATTCCATGAGATCTGCAGCCTCAAGCTGTGTGCTGACTGAATGCCTCTCCGTGGGACTTCTAGCCATCATTTCAAGTGTACTTTCTACATTTGTAGGAAACGTTCATATCACTGTTGTTTTTCAAATTAGTCTTTTGAGAGAAGATTTCCTGAACGAAGTTCTGTATTTCTCGTTTTTCATAATTGCACGACGTATCACACGTATCAATAACGCTCATTTTTCTGGATCCTAAAAACCCCTGAAGATAAAGCGCTACGTTCCTTCGAAACATCGAGTTGTGTTAATCACCTGCTACACGACGTTAACTTCCCAGAAGACTACAATCCTCATCATCAGTGTCATAGAAATCTCACATCCTGTTGAGATCCTGCTAAAGAACTTTTGTCAAACGTTTCTTTTAACACGAGACTTAAGGAATAATGTTTATATTATGCTGCACCTTGCAGACTGATAAACAGTAACAGACGTTGATGTTTTTGTGACCGTGCATCATTGATACAATAATATAAAAAGCCAACTAGGTGCAACAATAATAATTTTATTATTAATAAATTCAATCAGCTCAACATGTTTCGGGCGATAATTTCGCCCATCCTGATCACCAGCAGGCAGCAACGTCGGTGCTTTATACCACAAACTGTAAACACAGTCTAGTGCTCCTGAGGATGGGCGAAACTATCGCCCGAAACATGTCGAGCTGATTGAAATTATTAATAATAAAATTATTATTGTTGTATCTAGTTGGCTTTTTATATTATAGTAACAGACGTTTCGGATGAGGGTAGTGGCCCACATATTCACAGTTAAGCAGTCCAAATTCTTGGCCATATTACACCTTTCCGGAAGGCTGTCAACTATCAGCCTACAACAGCATCAAGTCCCAGAAGAGCGGAGGCTTTAGCACAAAAGCTGTGAGAGACAAAACCTCGCAGACAATATTAAGTTTTTAACAATTCAAAAACAAATTGTCTTTTGGAGATGTCACACTTCTCACTCATCCATAAAACCGCGCATTAAATTGGAAAAGGGTTTGATATTGAATATTTTCAATTATTAGGACTTTCATCATAACGTCCCGTTCGAAATGTCATTTCATAAAAAATTAAGCTTTAATACCTAAAGTATATGTTGATATATCATGTACATGAAACGAAAATGATAAATTATAATGAGTCAGTACTTTATATTTCAGTGATCTTTGTTATGTCCCCTCTCTTTGAAATAAAGATATTGATGATTTCATAATGCCAATGCAGACTGTAAGCTTATATCTGACTGTTCTTTTCTCCATGGATTTCATACTCTCTTACTATCGCGGTTATTAAAAAAATCCGTCTGGATCTGTCGGATGAGAAGGAATGGAGGTAAGTCAAATGAAATCCACTCGTAAGAGTAAAAAAGGGACCACAGCCGAACTACTTGTTTTGTGGGGTTGTTATAACCGCAGAGTGCGATGTTCTGTTACAGAGGGGTAGTAATATACGGCAAACGAAATTACCAGATTCCATCGCGGTGCTGAGCACATGGTTTGGAACGCTCAAAAACAGAAAATAATTAAATCCTCATATCCCGCTTAGCAAATTTTAAACTCTGACAACTTTACGTAGGTACTGAATCCTTGCAACATTTCCTTTGCTTTTTCTGACAGCCTAAGGAAAGCAATTTACATAGGCAGTCGACTGACTGGAGGAGGTCAATACCAGCAACTGTGCTGTTGAGTTGCAGCTAACTGATGGAAGGCCCTAGGGACCCGACGGAGTGATGGAAATCCAATTTTAAAATGACAAAATATGTAGATTATGTACTTCTAGGCGCATAAAAATGAAGATAAATGAAGGGGAAGCGCAAGAGAAAAGGAAAAGAGATTTATTTAGTACTTTAACAATGCTGTCGGGAGTTCAGACTACATAGCATCTGTTGAATGATGGCTAGTAAATCGTGCCTTTATGGTTGCTTGATGAATTGCGGTAGTTGTTTATGGATATAAATGGATTAAAATAAGAATTCGTTCTTAGACAGCTATTATACAGACATGAAAAATATCAGGTTATATTAAATAACTACAAATTTCGACTAGTACGTAGCCATTTAAAGTAAAGTAGAGACTATTCAGATTTTAACTCTAGGAAAGTAGAATGTAACGTATCAAAATATTGTCTTTTAAATTACAATTCCTTTCCAATTCCAATGTATCACAAATAAATTTCGCCGCATTTCTATGAACACGTAAATCATCGAGGTGGTTGCTTGTTATCATAATTTCAAATAATCATCGTTGTTAAGAGAGTATAACATGTAAATGTACAAGAATTTTAAAATTGTACCAAACGTTTTAACTAAAATAAAATAAAATTAATATCTCGTCTCTTGTAACAATATTCTCTTAACATTAGTAATTCATTCTAATACGACTAGTGAGGAAACACCCCGGCGAGTTAATGGCCATAGTAATTTGACGAATTATAACTGTGGTATAGTGAATCGCAAAGAAATTATAACTTAGAAATTAATATTCAATACGTCATGTTCAGTGTGTTTAGATTTGAGATATAAATTCTATGGAATGGAGTCTAAAATGACTACTGGCGGAAACACGTAGCCACACTATATATCAGACATAAAATATAACCGGAATTTGTACGTGTCGGTTAAATAGATGTGTTAATAAGATTTTAGATTAGTAATTCATTGAAACATACACTGAAGAACATGTAGAAGGATGAGCTCATAGCAAAATTTGAGACAATATTTAGGAGTCTGCCTACAGAAATAGGAAATAGGAAAACATATTTACGTTCCTCTGCTACTCGGTCGAGACTTGAAACGTAAACATTTGTCACAGAAATCAGAAGCGTTATTGCCAGTATAATCTTAATGGATTGAAAGACATAGATATAGCGAAGAATAAACATTTAGCTGCCCAACTAAGTAAGCATACAAAAGGAAAGGCAAATAATAAATTTTAGACATAGGAAAAGGATGTTGAAGTTTTGCTGACCGTGCATCTCAGTATAATCTTAGTAACTGACCAACTTAATGCACAAATTCTTGTTTCATAATAAGTTCATTATATTCCTCTACATGTTTCGAGCACTATATGCTCGAAACATGTAGAGGAATATAATGAACTTATTATGAAACAAGAATTTGTGCATTATGTTGGTCAGTTACTAAGATTAAAAGAAAAGGAACTAATAATTGCTCAAAACACTGAGGCTTTTCAAGAAGAATTTGTTTCTGTTCTGCCAACAACGGAATTCTCGCCATATTACTGAAGTAGAATAACTGATTTCAGTCTCACGTTAAGTATTTTTAATGTAATTTCCATAAAACGCACCATGGCGTAAGATGCATAAAAGAAGGAGCAAAGTCGTATCCTTCTCTCTGCTTGTACTCTGCACATTTTGGCTTTATAACGTCATACGATTGCAATTCCAATTTTAGCACATATATGATTTTTGGCCACTCAGCAACCTACTAGCTTTACAAACTGCTCTTTTTATTTAGCTTTAAGGTACATGTTTCGAGATAAGTTGTGTAAAAATTCGACCGTCCAACAGGACGAAGTTAGACGCACGGCAGTGCTAGGTCGTAAGGACAGCGTCCTCTTCAGCGTATTGTCAAGGCATATGAAAGGAAAGTTTGGCTATGGAGTTTCATGATGTAAATTCTCAGCGAGGGCAAGTAATGGGGTTTCGGTTGTGGAGGTTTACGTCACTCTCTTAATTTCACCATATCCTTCCCACACACAGTTCATGGCTCCACATATCTACATATAATATATACAGTCTTACTTGAAACGTCCAATGATTAATTAACTGATAAGGCGATAAGTGTGTAATTGCAAAGATATAAATTAACCATGCATGACGTGTACTGGATTAATCTAGCTTGGGAGAGGAACAAGTGGTGGTTACTTTTAAACACGGTAATGTAAATTCCGTTTCCATTAAATGAGAGAAATTTCATGCCTAGCCCCATCGAATTAATTAGTTAATAACTAATTTCCGTTTCCATTAAATGAGAGAAATTTCATGCCTAGCCCCATCGAATTAATTAGTTAATAACTAATAAGAGAGATGTAAGCAGTCTTTTCAGGTTTTGTTCAGCGTCTCTTCACTGGCAGCTATCTGCAGGCCAAGACCTGGAGCCGCGGGTTTCCACATTCAAAAACGGACAGTATCTTCTGTTTGACTCCCATAATACGTTCATGTGTCCCAAAGTCCCATGTCCCATTGCCCACTTAATGCTAAGTTTTACAGATATGTGCAAGCCTGACTGTTAATATGGCCTACTTATGTGGCTGCCATTTGTCTGGTGGGGTGAGCACTCAGGTCTAGGGGTCCTGGCCACAATTCTAAGTATAGGCCAGACCATACGAGTGCAGCCTTAGGAGGATGGGCCCATCTAAATCTGACATGTTGTGTAAGGTGGGTGTGTGATGTCCTGCTATGCATTACAACACAATGTAATTTACAACTTCATAACATTCTCTTGAAATCTGACAAAAGCGCCAAGGAACGTTTTGTATATAAAAATATCTTTAAACCAGTTCAGTTTCTTTTAGACTGCGCATGTTTATGAGGGGATCTAATTTTCAAAATCCTTGGAAGAATCTCAGTGGCGTTACTTTTGATATTCAGTATAATGCACAAGGATTTATTACTTTACTGACTCCAATAGTAACAAAATTCAGATAGTTGCATAAATATTTGTTGCTTTAATGACTGGATTAACACAATATTTTACATATTTGCAGGTTCACACCAGTCGCGGGCATCCATTTGTATGACCCTTGCCTTTTAAGGTAAGTTGCTTTGACATCTAGTAACCTCTTTAATTCTTCTTGAGAAGCTAACAATTCATCGTCCTGTGAAGAAAGTGCCAACATCTTATGGAATCCAAACTTATATTACCTCCATTATCTTTCTATCCTGAGCCAGATGACTTCACTCCTCACTCTTCCATCCTATTTCTTCACAATAAATTTTAATATGATCCTCAAATCTAATTATATTTAAAAGGTCTGAAAAATAAATTCCAAGTTCACGAGTGGAACGGAAGAACCAACGCAGTTTTCAGAAATGTGAATAATCACTAATCCCTAATATAAAAATAAATGGCATCTCACGAAGGTTTTTGACATTCTCATATCTAATAAGCCTAGCTGATTAAACCAGGAGGGCGTTTATTGAAGTAAAAATTCTGAAGAAGTTGTTTAGGCGTGTTTCCTCCCTAAATGAAGCGCTTCACAAACGGAGCTCTTTCGCCCAATATGTGCTTGAAATAGTAGACACATCACACAACAGATGATGTGATGGATGAAATACGGAGCAAGCGTGAGAGAGAGAGAGAGAATTGTTCTACCAATAAACTCGCCAATCCGAATAATCGTAACAGCAGCAGACGTACTACACTCATGAACAGTTCCAAGACTTGGAGTAAAAACAGACTCTACACCAGGCCGATTAAATCAAGTAAGATTTTCAGTCAACCGATCAGGCCTCATATATGGACAATGCTCAGAAATTTGTGGAGCAAATCACAGATTCATGCCAATCGCAATTGAAAGAGTATCAATGAACCAATTTATTAACTGAATATCAAAGATAAGAGAATCATCAGGTGACTGAAAGCAAGTAATGGTCTCTTAAACCAGTTCATGATATCTTAGCAAATATCTCTTATGATAAAGGGTTATTTAATCATATAACATCAGAATGTCAAACTGAAATTTAGACCTGTGAAATTTAAACAGGAGAGCCTGTGTAGAAGAGAAGTGTTGTGAAACTAATGCGTAAATGTGAGAACTAAAAATGGATCTTGCAGAAATAATGTATGAAGGTGTGGAACGAAATGAAATGGCAGGGTATATGATTAGTTGTGTGCACGTGCGAGAAAGGTAACAAACTTTCTGACTGCAATAAGAAAGGAAATATTTGAGGCTTTCTCTCTCCTGGGATGTTAGGTGGCGTTGCTGGTAGTTATTTATCGACGTTTCGGTAAAACCTATCGGTCCCGTTTTCAAGGGCCAACCGTCGAAGAGTTACGTCCCAGAAAAGCGAAACCTTGAACTAGGCAGTGACGGTAGCCTGAAATCTGACAAAGTACGATTTTTTATCAGCAAAATAAACATACAATTCGCAGTAATACTTCTGCTCCACGAAATAAGCTACTTCATGTAAATGCAGTAAACTCATTTTGCTTTTGCTTGGGTCTCTACTCCATTTTCAATCAAAATTTATTCCGGAATAAACATGTTTGAATATTAAAGCTTGCGGCATTTGTCAACAACAGGACTGACATCCGCTAGCTGGTAAAAGCGACAGTGGCTCATAAGGCAATTTAAATCAAGGCGGTACGCACGTAGGCATATGTTTGACATTAAGGATTTCGGCAGAAAGAGCACAAGGCGAACGGATGGTCGTAGCGTCTTTCATCACTTCTGTTCTAAATTCGTTAACCAGTGCAAATAACCAACACATATTATGCGTTCGTGTGTCAGAACCCTTCAGTAGAACCTTGCACAAGTAGTTCGGCCGACGACGGCATAGTGCCGCATTGTGGCTGAAGAAGCATTTTTTTTTCACTGTATATGAGCAAGGTCTATATAGCGAGTTCAGGTTATAACCAGGGTACAAAATACAATTTAAATATCTTATGTTTATTGGACCGTGCATCATTGTAATAGCTGAAGAATAAAATTCAGTTTGGTAACGATGATACTTACGGTCACGTATAAAAACCGTAAGTTACAAGTTGCTTAACTGACCGAACAGAAAGTACATTCCTATAGTAAAACCAACAAGATGCACCAATTT
>Ga0123354_10018563_pt1 | contig 10906 bp, 9 predicted proteins | sample TergutLab28metaG_2_FD_97872 | JGI IMG/M metagenome (GOLD analysis project Ga0123354, IMG submission 97872) | Labiotermes labralis P4 segment gut microbial communities from Petit-Saut dam, French Guiana - Lab288 P4 | ecosystem: Host-associated > Arthropoda: Insects > Digestive system > Gut ... | reverse complement strand
GGGGGGGGGGGGGGGGGGGGGGGGAGAGTCACTGATGTTTCAAATTCTGACCTTGAAAACATCAGCAACTGCTTATTGATGAAATGACAGACCCCAGAATACATCTTCAGTAAAAGTGTTGCAAGAATCTCAAACATCAAACATTAATGTCCCAAAACTGTTCTTGAGCTATCAGTATGTTAATGATAGGCTCAAAATGAACATTTCAGAGACCTGCTCTGTCCCCATACAGTATCTAGCCCATTATTCAATCTTTGATGTAGGTGATGGCCCAAGAACAATTTAGTGAGCATCTTCACTGCAACAGATTGAGATCTTCCACTAACATACTAAAGTGGCCCACATAGGATTCTATGACTACAGACAAACAATATTCCTGTAATGAATTTCTCCCTGCCGGCAATTTCTTTCCGCAGTTCACATTCTGCTATTAAAAGGATTCTCTGGCATACTGGAACCCAAGATCCAGTCCCAACACCAACGCAGACACCAACGTAAGCATCAGCACAAGCAAATCCCAAAATCTACCAAAAGTCACCACCACCACCACCACCACAGCCGCCGCCGCCGCCGCCACCACCACCAACCACCAACCTATTTACATTCTGAGAACAAATATTCCGCGTACATTTGCTACATCCAGTATCTGAAATGGCCGTTTTCACAGTTTTGAAAACAAAAATTTAAGGACATTCAGAGTTTCTGAATGTGTTCTGCATGTACTTTGATGATCACTAAAGATACTTCATTCACACTTGTGACCAGATTGTTCATTCTGCAAACATTTATTCCAAGGAACAAAACTGGAAATTTTGCAATCATATGGTGTATGTAAATTGTCTGTTCAAAAAAAGCATGACAAAGTAAATGAATATGTGGAAGTGGAGGATAAATTCCACTCATTAGCCTCAGAACTTGATGAGAATAATCACCATGAAACCACATGTACAGCCTAGTAACCAATAAAGAGGTGACCAGCTCAGTCACAGTGTGTAGGCATTTTGGACATGAAAAAAATTTCCTGACTGCTATGAGTCTAAACCCAGTCCCTTTTCTGAGTCCACGGCCATACAGTTGTCCCAAATGAGCTAGGGTGACTCCTACAAATTAACATGAAACTATCAGGGCACCATTTTCATTTAACCCTAAAGCTTGGTGGAAATTTCAGCATTCTGAAATTCTACACTCTGTCCACACACTGTATTTATGTCCTTTGCTTCATCGACAAAATAAGCATAAATTGCTTCCGTACACAGCATAAACTTCACAGGTTTTCATAATCAGGACTGTATGTGTTTCCTGTGCAGTACAAACTGAAACTTTAAGTATCCTCCAGTATAAGCTGTGACTCTCAAGGAACAATTCATTTGCTTTCCATGTTACACTGTAGAGCACATTACTTTGATCCAGTCTCCATTCTGTATCCACGGAGCCTGATAAATAATGCCACAGAGGCATATTTAAGTGTACTCTCTCTTACCACTGTGGAATACTTAATCTTGTAACACTCACATTGAACACATTTGGACCAGGTCTTTATCTGTGGTGTTTTGGTTCAGGCCACGTATATACAGATTCGTTTTTGACAGCTGTTCTCCAGCAGGTCCAGGTCCCATGTTGTTGCTCAGGCTGGTGCTCAGCGTTCCACTCTGGGAGCCAGTGTTGGAACTGGAACTGCTGTTGGTGTTGGCGGGTGAAGCTGCCGTGGGGACACGCTGAGATCCATACTGCAACAAAGAAATCAGTGCTGTCTGTAACTACGTACTTGTATTTTGTGGCAACTGCGTTCCACCCAAAAAAAAAAAAAGTGTTTAATATATTCTTCCCATTTACGTGTGTGATGTTTGTCCAAAACATTTTCCAGTTATTGGGGGGGGGGGAATGGGTCATGACAGACTTCCTGTAACATTATTATTCTCAGGGCTAATTTAGAAGAAATGATAGCACAGATGGCCCCGCCTCCCGCTTATCATGTAGTTTGTTCCAATGGACAGTTCAAGTAAGGATAAAGGCAATACTGTACACATGTGTAAGTGTGCATATACACACGCCACGACATCTCTCTCTCTCTCTCTCTCCCTCCAGATTCAATGTAACTGGCAGAACACCATGTAAAAGCTTAGCTGTGTGGCAATAAGGAGGTCAAGATGATAATTCAAAGGAAGCAAGGGATCATGCTCAGAACAAAAAAATACTGAATTAATAAATATTTTTCGAACACTGCACTCCATACAAAACACAACTCAAACTACCACAGATCGCTACAGACATAAGAGTCGGATACATTCATAACTAATATTACACCAGGTAGTCAGACAAAGTGATGTCAATTCAAGTACTTTACTTCAAGAACATCCCTGACAGAGGGTTTGAACTTTCTCCACCTACTCTTTTCCTCAGATATGAGTTCATATCTGCTGTCTGCCTCTATCCTGAAGCTGTTCTGTGAACATGCAATAAGACACACACATTTCACTTCTTGGCAAATGATATTTTCATTGTGTGGGTAGGTGTGACCTTGAAACCTTTAAGTGCATCTTTAGCAGCACCAGAATGAAGTTCATTTTCAAATTTCACAAATGCAATGTTATGGCGATTGGAACCTATCGAACTTCCTCGAACGCAGGAAACTGATCGAATAACAATGACGTCATCATTTCATTTGTCTCATCCGGTAGGTTTGTGTGGAAGAGAATCTGGTTTGGGGGCTGTTCAGGTACCACTGCCGATACATGATGTGTGCCTTGCTGCATGGCTGAGCCTTGTCCATAACCATGTGCCACCTGCTGCACCATGGGTGTGGTGCCCCCAGGACTCAGCTGACGAGCCTGTTCCTTTGCAGCCTTCCTCTCTGCTTTCTTTGTACAAGTGGAGGCTTCTTCAATGGCTGCCACTCCATTCACATTCTTTGGATGCTTCGAGAAGGTTCCTTTCATCTTGCCAATCACACCAACGTTTTTTATTTCTTTCATTCAGGTTATTTACATATACTGTAAATTACACTAAAAATCAAGGTGACTGAAGCTTGCTTCGCTGGTAAGTTCAGGCTGCCCACGAGGCAATTATACTGTCATGATTAGTGTCCTACAGTTCACAGGTTCTCTGACACAAGTTCGCTGTGGTCTTTCTCAGACATAAGGCAGATGTCAGGGTGCAGCAGAATGGGGGATGGCCCAATTTCTGCAATCAGACACCTTTAGCCACTTTATCACCCCCAATCACTTGGGCCTTCAAGGCAATGTGGTCACAATCTTCCTAGGCTCAATCCCCATCAATCCAACCCCTTTTCAGTGGCAAAGCACCAACTGCCCAGCTCCCCCACCCAAGTAGCATATGGCATAGTGTGAACACATCCAAGTCTTCAGCCAAGATGACAAAACCCACTATGGAAATGTACTACAGAGATCTGAGGTTCTCACAGGGTATTGCTGGAGATTCAAGTACTGTCACATGTCATGCTGCTGTTCATTGGTTAACTGTTACCATGTTGCATGGGATCACAGTGGTTTCACATCCAGTGACAAGTGGTCAAACCTGAAACATCCACCATCTATGTACCAGTAGGCACACTGTAATATCCCAGGAAACTTGAATCATCAACTTGCAGTAGTTTTATGTGGCATGTCTGCACATTCTAGCTACATTCAGTGTACGCAGCAATGGTTTAACCCAACAAGGGAGTGCATGTCTTCATCCTTGGTCAGGCAGTCAGTTGCAAAATAAAAATCACACACTTCATTCATGACTGCATGTTACAGTCACTGAAGGAACTGGTTCACGGTGTCAATGTTTGGGATGCAAAGCTCTCAGGAACTAAACTGCATATGGGGGTATACAGTGAAGACAATAAGCTGTTGAAAGCTGTTACACAAGTACACCTAGCACGAGCATCATACATGACATTAACAAATAGGAATCGCAAGGGTTGGCAGACACAGAAATTTCGTTTACAGTCAGTAATGGAGTCATCAAGATGGGCGCTATAAGCTAATTATCACTCCTTCCACTGCAACACATTCACCATGCACCAATTAACACGTGGTTCTCATGCGCGATGGCATAGATCCGAATTCAGTGTATGACATTGTTACATATACCGCCACTGGAATACACTTTCCAAATGACACACACACACACACACACACACACATATATATATATATATATATATATATATATATATATACTGTGTGGCTATGTAATTTACAGAACATTAATATTAATAAACGTTCCTTATACGGTAAAAAAAAAAAAATACAGCGTATGCTTGCGTAAATTATCCAACACAAAACTGGGCAGACAAGGCAGGTGCGTTACATTCCGGCGCATCGCATAACCTCTGTTACTATGAACAAGAAAAAAAAACAAATTCCCTTTTTTACTGTCGGCCGCGTCACTGTCAACAACATAAAAGTGTCCAGTGTTGGCATGGAAATGCGAAAATGCTTTCCCCTTGCACTTGTTGTCAAGCTACAAGATATTTCAGACTGCTGTTAATAACAAGTATTACAAATAATGAGTGTCAGCATTAAACTCGTTACCCGGCATGCAAATCGCATCTTTCCTGTGCCGTACTATATATTGTCTTATGTGGCCTATCTCTACCATACTTTTCCACATTATCTCATAAATGGCACGATTTTCAGAAACTTACTGAACATAAAATATGTGTTTTGATTTTCTCGGCAACACTTTCCTAAAAAATTTCTCATTCTAAGAGGAATTCACCGAGATACTTTAAATAAACATAACGTCTTCACGTAAAGTACCAGTTACTCTTGTTGTATTTTAATTAAACTCGAATTTTCTCCACAGATTTTCGGAAAATGGTCAAATATCAAATCTCAAAACAATGCGTCCAGTAAGAGCAGAGATGGTCCATATGAACTGCCGGACACGACGAAGCTAAAATTCGCTTTAAGCAATTTTGCGAACGGACCTCGCAACGTCCCTCAAAAAGTGAATTCAAACGTCCACGGAACACGAGTCGGCGAAAAAAAACTGTTATATCTTACATGGGATTCCTCCTCTGGATGCATATCCTTCACGTGACTGTCGTGAAACAACTTGTTATTCTGTATTGCGGCCAACTGAACTGGCATCACTTGCTGGTCATCAGTACATAATAACCACGCATCAAGGAAACCAAGCGCCCGATATTGCATTCAACCTGTTGCAATATAGGACGCTGAACACTGGTCCCCAGTGCAATACCAAGCAGCAACCGAAGAAACGTACGACGCCGAGTTGACATTACGTTATCAACATCTAGCGTGGCGCTGCAGTCGATGCGCCATTTTGCTCCTCTGTGCCGAAGAGGACTTCCAAGAGAGGCGCCACTATCAACCAGACAACACGAAACTAGTTACTGACGTTTCCAGAGTTCCGTGCCCCGCGTTACTTTGGGTCTTCCGCGTTAATACACCATGCAGGGCATTCCCAACGTTTTGCAGCAGCGTACTGCCAACATCTTTCAGGCAACAGGCGAGGATCTCTCTTTTCCAGTCACCAGTATATCTCAAGATGCAGGTAGTACGTTATCTCGCAACGTCCGAACAAATCAACGGCATTACAGTAATGCCTCGCTTAACGACGGGAATACGTTCTCAGAAATGCGTTAGGCGATTTCGTCGATGTACGAACGTCATAGAGTGTACTTACACAAACCTAGATAGCATTACCTAGTACACACCTAGTCTATTTGGTATAGCCTATTGCACCTAGGCTACAAACCCGCACAGCATGTTACTGTACTGAAAACTGTATGCAATTGTAACACAATGGTATTAAAATACTATGGTACCACCGTCGTATATGCGGTCCGTTGTTGACCGAAACGTCGTTATGCGGCGTTAGACTATAACAACTGCAAATGCCCGCTGTAGTATGCCTTTCACAAACGACAAACAGGCAAGTATCTAAGGGACAGGGTACGAACAGCCGTGGACTGTCATACTGGGGTGCTGATAAGTCCTTAGCCCGACCAGGAAGGAAACAAGCTCGGAAATGTTAGGGACGCGTGCGATTTCAACATCGAGACGCGAGCTGCAATCAAGTTTTTTTCCCCTACAAGGCAAGGCGCCGATGTAAATTCACACCATCCTGACAGAAACATTAGCTTGTTTCCTTCCTGGTCGGGCTAAGGACTTATCAGCACCCCTATATATTCAACAGAATGCTGCTGACCTGCACAGCGTGGGTAGAGTACGTTAATACTCGTGACGACGGTCGAAGCGAGAACATACAGCCCCTGTCAAAACATGACATCCCGATATGACCTTATTTCCACTGGCCACCGATCGTTGTGTTCCGTTTACAATCCAAAAGTCAAATTTATACACCGCTCTAATAAAACGGAACAGTAGAGAAAATAACTGTATTACCTCGCACGCACAGAACACGACTGCACTGCAACCACATGTATTATTAACTGGAATACATAGGTTACTGATAACATAGAAAGGACTGCCGTATTTCCCTCCAGCGCAAAAAAAAAACTGCCAATGTCAACTGCTAACTCCGGAGTCACCGTCTATCTAGTTTGAACAGGAAATCAAACAGCCTATCAGACCTCGTAACACGTCCCCCATTTAGTGATGCATTCGGCAACAAATTATTTTCAACCCCTGGTGGCGAAGAACCTTGGTGACGGCTGGAGTCAGCAGACTCAGTGGTGCATTAAGTCAGCAGCCATCGCTGTAAGACATCATGCAAGTCAGCGTTCAGCGGGCAACTCCTTCACAACGTAACCATGAAGCATAAACGGTCTACAACGGGCGAAAACAGGACTGACAAACACAACAAACCACCGAGGACAGAAATAAAGTCCAACAATGAGAGCAAAGGACCGTTTTCTAGGCGCCATCGCAAAACTGCGAAACACGATTATGTGCTTCATGCCCGTCCGTTTGTCCGCCCGCCCGCATGGAATAAAAAATCGGATCCCACTAAACGGACTCTAATTAAATTTGATATCTGAGTACTCTTCGAAAATGCCGAAAAAACGCAAGCTTCATTACAATCTGGCACGCATAACGGGTATTTTACAAGTAAATCGATATGTTTATGATCGAATCTCACTCAATTGTTTAGAATGAAAAATGTTTCAGACAAAAGTTGCAGACACACTCAAAACACACATTTTATGTTGAGAAACGTTTTTGCGAAAATCTTGCCATTTATGTGAATGTGGAAATATATGGTACAGCCAGACATGCCACAGATGACAATAGGACGCATGCGTTTTTCAAGCTGGATAACGAACCCCTCACTCTCTCTCTCTCAGAATATGTAGTACTTACTGGCTTTCCCGCTGCTACAATGGTTGCACGAACGCGCCTCTGCATTACGTAATTCGAAAATTGCTGTTTTGTCTGAGAAAATGTTGGGTAAGGCAGGAAATTCAAGAGGTCGGAATCACCTCCACACTCCGGCAGCTTCACCGAAGGAGCCCACATGATACGAAGCTAAGTGGGCCCCGGGAGCCGGTCTGGGCACTGGAGATGCAAGAAAAATCTCGGCCTCCCACGGGAATCGAACCGTGACTACCCATTCCACCAGCCCGTTGCTTAGTCCATACAATCGGATCCTACCAACTGTATGGCGGCCACGTTGCAAAGGATGTTGTGTGGCGTCTGGGTCGTTTGTTAACCAGGCCTCGTCACCTCCGTTTCCGAGGCAGTTCTCCCCCCCCCCCCTCCCGACTGTAGAGAGTATCTTAGAAGTAAATGTGTTATTCCTTCAAATCAGCTATTCGAAAACAGTGGGTCGCACTTGGCAGCTGACACGAAGCACAGCAGTGGCTTATGGCTGCATAACTCACTAGACTGACTGGTAAAATAAAGATATTACAGCACTTGGTGAAAGAAAGATGTCGTTCTTGGTCCTGGCTTGGTTCGGTAACTTCACAATACGCCTCGAAGCTGCAACTCATTCAAACACTTGGAACCAGATGGACCTCAGTGGTCAGCTTTACGCCCCGGCCGCTTTACCCTAGAGGTTAACAAGGGTACCATACCAACCGTACGGATGTGTAACACGCATACGACACTATAATCGACTTACTTTTGTGAAACGAAAGAATCACGACCATCACCTATTACTAATCACCAGCTGGAAAAAGCATGCAAAACTTAAGTTTTACTGGACACGTCTGTACCAGAAGTCGTTCTGAACATGTCCGTGAGTTGCAGCACAATGACGACAAATCAACTACGCGGTTATGTACTGTCAAGCGACGCCAGTACGAATGCGTACTGGAAACGAGGGGAAAGACACTGTGCGTGGGCTGCATCATGGCACAACCTCCGCATTCGCCTGAAATGACCACAGAAAATGACATACTTCGGCAGAAATAAAGTGTGCCTTCTTCGAGATCACGCGAGTGCCTCTGTAATTCAAATTACGTTATTCATTTTTTCCCTCTACTACACTGTCACTAACTCGGACTACAGCCTCGAATGGTACAGCAAACATTCCCTGTATGTCATTTAATCAGCACACCAACTAACGCACATACATACATTTTTTTTTTACATTAAAACATTTAAAATCGCTCAAAAATGTTTCGATCCTAAGATCATCTTCAGGGAGCTACACTGTTCCTTGCTAAAGTCACATTTTAAACTTTTTAAAAAATGTTTTAATGTAAAAAATGTATGTGCATTAGCTGGTGTGAAAATTAAATTACTCTACGAAATGCACAGTGCAACGATAAAGATTCCCTCTATGTGGTTACACACGCCAAGAAAATATACGCAGAAGTGGAGGTTAGCTCCACGTATTCTTCAGCTCGGAAGATAATAGGGATGTGTAGCCGACTTCACGCCCATACCGCCTTATCTACCGTTATCAACTGGCTAGGAAAGTTGGTGTGCCCTCGAAACGGCCTGGACGTTGAAAATTGGGTGCGGAAAAAGAACGTGACGATTTTCGGATCGGTATTATCAACTGGGCTGAATACAGGAGTGCTGGTAAGTCCTTAGCACGACGAGGGAGGAAACAAGCTAATGTTTCTCTCAGAATGGCGTGAATTTCCTTCGGCGCCTTGCCTTGCAGGAAAAAAAAAAATTGGTGACAGCTCGCGTCTCGATGTTGTTGAAATCACGCGCGTCCCTGACATGCTTCCGAGCTTGTTTCCTTTCTGGTAGGGCTAGGGACTTACAAGCACAAACAGGAACACAAAGAATTACGGAGTGTCAGCCAGCAGTAAAATGTCATTTAATACTCGCCTTTTACTTCTGAAAAATTACATCTCTAAACTGGCCTCCCTGCCAAGCAATACATTCCTGTATTTGCAATCGAATAGGCAGCACATAACTTGCCCCCGACGTTGCGGTACATTTTCATTTCAGTTCGAAATATCATCACGTTAAGGGACCAGAGGGCACGTCAGGGTCAAAATTGGAGCCTCTAATAAACGTCTGCTGCGAAATTACGGCTAGTTTCCTGTCACAATTACAAGAATACTACAGTGCATGCCACTCAGGAGATGCAATTTTTTTAAAAACGGAGATTAAATGGCATATTACTGCTGATACTGTCATTTTTTATGTTCAAACGGATTTGTCAGAATAGCAGCCTGAAAATCGTCACATTCTATTGCCCCACCCTGTATAAGCATTCCCGTCCATCTCACAGCTCAGTAGCCAAAATGACAGATCAATCAATCCCCCTGCCACTGAAATTTTTTTCCATATTATCAGAGCACGGATTCACATGAATATGTTATTTAATAATATAACAGTTGTCGTCGTCGTCGTCATCATCATCATGTTCCTGTCATCCTTTAGTGGGCACAGGGCGTCCACAAAACACCGCCATCTGGTCCTATTTCCGGCCATTCTCTTAACTTCATTCCAGTTCTTCCCTTTTTCTACTGCCTCACTGTGGACAGTTCTTCGCCACGTATGTCTAGGTCTCCCTCTCCTTCTTTTCCCCTGCGGGTTCCAATCCAAGGCCTCTCTTTCGATGTCTTCATTTCCTTTCCTCAGTAGATGTCCTATCCATTTCCACTTCCGTCTCTTGATCTGCATGGGCATCTCGATTTCTTGTCCTTCTCCAAAGTTCATTTGCAAACACTTCCGGCCAATAACAACGGTACAACTGATGAATTGGAAAGGACGGTTGCGACTTACATGTACTATCCTGGGATTTGCACGAAGGGAATTAGAAATAAACCACGCAAGGTCACCACACAGCCCCTCTACGAGCCGACATTTGAACCCAGGTCCTCCGGACCATGCAGCAGGCATGCCACCCACCCACTCCACCCCGGTCATTCCAGTTCCCTAACACACGTCGGACGAAAGTAAGCTGCCCAGCAACCAACTCCACGCACCACAGGCCTTCTTGCAAGACTCCATTTTATGCAACCCGAACGTTCGTCGCCGTGTTCACAACAGCAGGCCACATGTCCCCATCCCAAACTGAGGAATGAACTCCACACTGCCCAATCCTGTTTCTCAAATGTAAGTTTTTAAATAACACTTCCATACACGCCCAGTACGGCTACGTCCTGCGTGCCAGAGACCTGCTTGCACGCGATTGGCGTTTTTGTGTCCTACGTGACAGCGACCGTTTAGTAGCAAAATGGCGTCAATGAGAGCGCGCAGTCTGTTTCTGCTGGAGAATAGTGCCCTAGCCAGTTCAACACTGCTCGTAAAATGCTCGTCCACCACTTGCAGTGTGTCGGTTATCGCATTTTTTCCAGATGATCTCAGCAGAACTCCTTATCGCTGGCCCCCCACCATCACTTCACACAAGCTACCGGGAAGCGGCGGAAAAACAAGCTTGGTCGCTGCTACCAGCCAGAGCGTCCGTTTTGCACGCTCGCTCGCTACTCGCTTCCAATTAGGACAGCCTCATTTACATACATGTGTTTGACCGCTCAAGTGGGAGGGGGGGG
>Ga0123354_10018562_pt1 | contig 10906 bp, 12 predicted proteins | sample TergutLab28metaG_2_FD_97872 | JGI IMG/M metagenome (GOLD analysis project Ga0123354, IMG submission 97872) | Labiotermes labralis P4 segment gut microbial communities from Petit-Saut dam, French Guiana - Lab288 P4 | ecosystem: Host-associated > Arthropoda: Insects > Digestive system > Gut ... | reverse complement strand
TTTTGGATATATTTCTGTATAATTTCCCCATATTTATTAAGAATTTCGTTAGTAAGTTCTATGCCTTTTATTTGACGCAGACCTAAGAAAATATATTCTGAAAGATAATCTTTATGAGAAACTTTTTTTCTTATTTGCCTCCAATTTAGCAAATCTCTTGAATTTTCAAGGCGATAATGATTGATAAAAGAATGAGCGCCCGCTCCGAAACCTATATATTCTTCCATATTCCAATATTTTAGATTGTGTTGGCATTCAAAATTGCGAAGTGAATAATTAGAAATTTCATATTTATTATATTCAGGAAGTATATCTGTAATCATATTTTGCATTTTATATTCTTCATCTTCATTTGGAAGCGATAATTTCCGAGTGTAAAAGGGAGTATTATGTTCAACTATAAGAGAATAAGCGGAAATATGCTGCGGGGACAAAATTTTTACTTGAGATAAAGTGTTTTCCCAAGAATTTAATGTTTGCTCAGGAATTCCATACATTAAATCTAAGTTTATATTTCCGAAATATTTCCTGGCTTCTTCATAATCTTCTTTGAAGCTTTCAAAAGTGTGCAAGCGACCTAAAATTTTTAATTCATTATTATCCGCAGATTGAACGCCGAATGAAATGCGATTAAAACCAATTTGCTTTAATTCTTGAAAATTATTATTTGTGCATGGATTTGTTTCAAGTGTTATTTCTGCATTTTTTTTAATGTTAAATTTCTTTGTTATTGCATTCATTATATTTTCTAATTGTGAAGAGGATAAAATTGAAGGAGTGCCGCCTCCAAAAAATATGGTATCAACCAAATTATTAATTTGCGTCATTTTTATTTCGTTATCTAGCTTCTCGATGTATTTATCAATAAGTTCTTCTTTATTTCCCAAAGAAAAAAAATCGCAATAATTGCATTTTTTGTGACAGAATGGTATATAAATATAAATCCCTAAATTTTTCATTACTGATATTGTAACAATTTTGAAATAATTTGACAAATTTTTATTTCTTATGATACTTTTCGATTATGAGAATTACAGCTGGCGTTGCGCGAGGAGTGCCGCTTGATTGCCCAAAATGTGCTCGACCAACATTAGATAAAGTTAAGCAAGCAATGTTTAATTCACTTTATTCTCTCATTGATTTTAAAGATTTAAATGTACTTGATTTATTTGCCGGAAGCGGAGCTCTTGGGGTTGAGGCTTTATCAAGAGGCGCGGCAAAAACCGTTTTTGTGGATAAAAGCAAAGAAGCTTGTGAGGTTATTCAAAAAAATATTGATAATAGTAAAATTCAAGCGGAATATTCAATTTTTAGAACTGATTTTGAAAAATTCAAGAGTAAAGATAAATTTGATATAATTTTTCTTGATCCGCCTTACGGAACCGGAATGTTAGAAAAGGCTTTAAATGTTATTGCCGAAATGGTAAATAATTTAATTGTTTGTGAGAGTAATGAAAAAATTACATATAGCAATAATTTGGAATGTGTTAGCGAAAAGAAATATGGAACGGTTTTCGTGTCTATTTTGAGGAAAAAACAATGAAAATTGCAGTGTATCCCGGCAGTTTTGATCCTGTTACCTGCGGGCATTTAGATGTTATCAAACGCGCGGCAAAAGTTTTTGATAAATTAATTGTGGGTGTGCTTGTAAATTCTGAAAAAGAATGTGCCTTTTCTTCGAAAATGCGTGTTGATATGATTGAAAAGCTTAGCCTGCCGCAAAATGTTGAAGTTATATCTTTCGATGGTTTGCTTGTTAATTTTATGAGGGAAAATAATGCGAATATTTTAGTCAGAGGGCTTAGGGCGGTTTCTGATTATGAATATGAATGCCAAATTGCTTGGATAAATAAGAAGTTAATGGCAAATTGCGATACTTTTTTTATTCCTACTGCAGAAGAATATGCATATTTGTCAAGCAGCATTGTTAGAGAAATTGCAAGATATAACGGTGATTTAACCGGATTGGTTCCAGAAGAATTGCATAGCTTGATTAAAGATAAATTGGAGGTTTAAATATGGACGTTGTAGAATTAATTGATAGTTTAGAGGATGCTATTGAGCGCGGGACGACTGTGCCGCTAATGGGAAAGGCTATGCTTGATAGAGATGAACTTTTAGATATTTTGCAAGAAATACGTTTGCAACTCCCGGACGATTTGAAGCAAGCAAAGTGGGTTAAGGAAGAACGTCAACGAATTTTAGCTGAGGCGCAAAAAGAGGCTAATAATATAATTAAGGGCGCCGAAGAGAAAATAATCAGTATGATAAATGAGCATGAAATAACTAAGCAATCTTATGAAAAAGCAAAAACTATTGAAAATAACTCGCGAAAACGCAGCCTGGAAATTAAAAACGGAACTACTGCGTATGTGGAAGATATGCTTTCGAATGCGGAAAATGTTTTGGAGAAAACTCTTGATACTTTAAGGCAGAATCGAATGTCAATGAGGGAAAGCAAGCCTAGGTTGGCAGAAGAGAATGAAGAATGATATTTTTGACTATGAAAATGTGGAAAACTCTTCGAGTTTACACACATTACCACAGTCAATATTACTTATGATTAGTAAATACATGTATAAAAATTATTAATTTTTTATTGTAAGTTGGGGAAAATGATGACGGAAACGGTTATCTCACCTGCTGAAGTTTGGCGGGCGGTAGATGAAGAACTTCAAGAATATTATAGCAGAGAATCATATTTATGCTTCTTATGCAATATAAATCCCCTCTGGGCAGAAGGGGATTTTTTCGCCGTGTCTGTTCCTAATGATTTTGTTGCAGAGCCTATTGTTACCACTTTTGAGAAACATATTGAAGAAATACTTTTTAATAAATCCGGGATGCGTTATAAACTGCGCATTTTCCTGACCGAAGAAGATATGGCTGAGTTTAAAATGTTGGATGGTGAGCCTTCTTTTTTCCAAAGCGAAGATGGGAAAAAGAGTATGGGGAATATTGAAATAAATAGTGAATTAGCGCAGCCTGCCAAAAAAACATCGTCGCTTTGGGGGCAAGACGCGCCGCCAAGGGGGCTGGAGAGTTCTTCAGGACGATTCACAATGTATCACGAACCTGAAAAAAAAGAATTTAAGACGAAAGATGAGTATATCCATGATCTTCGGGTTCAAGAATTGTATGAAAACGCGCATACAAACTTTGAAAACCCTAATAATTATCATTCTGCAATGATTTTCGACACATTTGTTGTGGGCGGGAATAATGAATTTGCTTTTTCAGCAGCTGAAGCGGTGGCGAATAATCCGGCGACAAAATATAATCCTCTTTTTATATATGGCAGTTCCGGTCTTGGAAAAACTCATTTACTCCACGCTATTGGGCATAAAATTCAAGGCAATCATCCTGACTGGAAAATTTTATATACAACTTCCGAAAAATTTACGAACGATGTTATTAAATCAATAATGAATAAATCTACTGACGTTATGCGAGATTTTTTCCGTTCTTTTGATGTTTTTTTAATTGATGATATACAATTTTTGGAAAAGAAAGACAGCACGCAAGAAGAATTTTTTAACACATTTAATACTTTAAAAACCAGCGGCAAACAAATTGTTATTACTGCTGACCGGCCTGTTCGTGAGATGCCTCTTTTAATGGAAAGGCTCCGAACACGTATAGAAGGCGGGCTTATGGCTGACATCACTCCGCCGGAATATGAAACAAGAGTTGCTATTCTTAGGCAAAAGCTTGCTAAAATGGATTCAGGCGACACAATTTCTAATGATGTTATTGAATGGGTGGCTGAGCAAATTCAAGATAATATCCGTGAACTGGAAGGAGCGGCGACGAAGCTTTCGGCACATGCTGAGCTTAGAAAAAATAGTGTGATTGACGTGGATTTAGCAAGCAGTATTTTGGCAGACCATATACATTCACTTGGGAAATCTTCGGTTGATACTTTTGACATTATTAGTGAAGTGGAAAAATTCTTTTCTCTTAATAAAAATTCACTTTCTTCAAGCTCTAGAACAAAAGATTTAGTTCACGCGCGGCAAATTGCAATGTTTTTGTGCAGAGAGCTAACGGATCAATCACTTCCGGATATCGGAAAAAGCTTCGGCGGGCGTGATCATACAACAGTGCTGCATTCAATCAATAAAATCAAAGATGAAATGAAAAAGAATTTGAACATTTTAACAACGGTAAACGCGTTGAAAGATAAGCTGGCATAAAAGATAAATTAGTTTTAACAACGAAACCACCGGCGGAATACCGGTGGAAATATTTTTTTTGCGTTTAGTGTTAAATTTTATTTAATAGCTGCACTAAGGTCCTAAAGTTATATCCCACCCTGCCACATAGCGCCTTAGTAAGGTAATATCGGCCGTGTCCACTACTCCATCTCCGTTTACATCTGCTGCCGCAAGATTGATAGTTATTGGCCACCCTGCCACATAACGCCTTAGCAAGGTGATATCAGCTGTGTCCACTACTCCATCTCCGTTTACATCGCCATAAATTGTTGTGGACGAAGAGGGCGCCGTTAATGTATAAGTTGAGCTATATGCGGTATCGTAGGTTCCGTCGGAGGCTTTGGTTGCCTGCAAAATAAACGTTCCCGGAGAATATACCTCCAGCTGATTGCCGGTAATCACTCCATAAACGCCATTATTGATTGAGAATATGCTGTTGGTTGAGATTATGCTATATGATACCGCGCCGCTGCCTGAGCCGCCCGTGGTGGATAAATTGTAGATTTCGCCATATGTCCCTTTTGTTCCGCTGTCGGTGGCGGCCATCGTGAGGGCGGATTGGGTGAACAATATTGGATCTCCATTTGAATTAAAAAAGCCTACTCCTTCTATATAAAGTTGAGTTGAATTGGTTATAGTTTCATATATCACAAGTTTATCCATATCAGCTGTCGTAGTTTTTCCAGGAGCAGCAAAAAAAGCTACTATCGCGCCACTTATATCCCATGAAGCGTAAACATCATTGATGGCATATGGTGATTGACCGATATTTATACAATATTGTAAAACTGCATTTACTATATCTTCTTTACTATTTAAATTAAGGTCAAACGTTCTTGGATTCATGTTGGTGATATCAATGTTTCCTTCAGCCGCTTTAACATAAAAAGAACCGCTTGGGATAAATCCAAACAGCATCGCGAATATTAAAATAAGGCTTAAAATAGGTCTAAATCGTTTCGTTTCGTTTCGTTTCGTTTCTAATCATATCATAACACCCTTTCTTTTGCAAGTTTTTTAAATGTCATTGCGAGAACATTTATGTTCGAAGCAATCCAGTGTCTTTCTTTTAAGCCGCTGGATTGCTTCGTCGCATTCGCTCCTCGCAATGACGTTTTTTTCTCTTGCATTTTGTTTATGATATTACGTTATCAAACTTCAAGAATAAAAGCAATACCCTTTTTGTTAAATTTTGGTTAAGATTGTGTTAAGTTTTTGTAAAGAAATTATGAATTGACAATTATTATTAAAACATTTAGAGTGTAATAGTGATGGATGGAGGAGAGCTTGTGGTTGCTAAAGTCAAATGTTATGGAACTAGTGCTAATGCTAAAACAAAATATATATATGACGGAATTTCAGATTGCACTGCCGCTAATAATTTAGCCGGCGGGGATAAAATTTGCGCTTTTGCGTGCCTGGGGCTCGGAACGTGCGCTCGAGTTTGCCCTGTGGACGCTATTAAAATGATAAACGGAATTGCTGAAATTGATAAAAAAATATGCAATGCGTGCGGAAAATGTATAGAAGCGTGTCCAAAAAATGTTATTTCCATGATTTCAAAAGAGGAGAAAGCTTTTGTGGAATGCAACTCTCATAATAATGGGAAAATTGTGAACCAAATATGCGAAGTGGGGTGTACCGGGTGTGGCGTGTGCGTTAATCTTTGTCCTGTGAAAGCGATAAATTTAGAAAATAACCTAGCTGTGATTGATAGAGAGAAATGTACAAATTGTGGAGCATGTGTTGCTAAGTGCCCAAGAGAAATAATTATTATATATTAAACTGAAAAATCCGTGCCTATGGAAATGTGGAAAAGTCTTCGACTTTACGCACATTACCACAGGCATTGCTGCTGATTATAATTAAATATATAATAGTTATCAAATTATTTAGGAAGAAAAACCCTCACAAAATGAGGGCTTAAGTTTTATTTAAGAATAAATCTTAAAATTGAAGAAAAGGTGAGGTGCAAATTATGAGAATATTAATCGTTGAAGACGAACAAAATTTGGCGGATGCTTTGGCAGAGATTTTGAAACAAAATCATTTTTTAGTTGATCATGCGGCAGATGGTGAAGCAGGACTTGATTGTGCGCTTAGCGGAGTTTATGACTTAATACTACTTGATATTATGCTGCCAAAAATGAATGGGCTGCAAGTGCTCAAAGAACTTCGAAAAACTGACAAGAAAACGGCCGTTATAATGCTAACGGCGAAGGGTGAAGTTAGCGATAAAATTGACGGGCTTAATCATGGTGCAGATGACTATTTGCCAAAACCCTTTAATAAGGATGAATTAGTGGCAAGAATTAATGCGGTATCAAGGCGCAGAGGCAAGAAAATTGAGGAACCGACAGAAGTAGTTTTTGACGATATCACATTGGACACAAGAAACTTGATACTTTATTCAAAAGTTGGACAAATTGCTCTTACTTTTAAAGAGGCGCAACTTCTTGAGTATTTCATTCACAATAGCACAATGGTTCTTTCCAAAGAGAGAATTATTGATAAGATTTGGGGCTGGGATTCAGATGCCGAGGACAATAATGTGGAAGTATATATTTCCTTTTTGCGCAAGAAGCTTACACATTTAAAGGCAAATACAATAATTTTGACCATCAGAGGGGTGGGTTATAAATTATGTTCAAAAGACTCCGTAAGCAGTTTATAATAATGCATATGGGTGTTATCACCTTTATTTTTGTACTTGTTTTCTGCGTTATATATGCAAACATTACCGTAAATATTAATCACGAAGTTAGCGGAATTTTAGATAGAGATGTAGTTATGATGAGCCGTCCGGATACCGAACTTTCTTTTGTGGTGAGCATTGACGCTAACGGTAATGTTACTAACGTGCTTAGCCCTTATAATGTGGAGCAAAGTTTTTATGAAAATGTTGTGCAGCTTGCTTTAAAGCAAGGAAAGGCCTCCGGACAGATAAAATATAATGGACTGCCGCTGGCATATAGAACTGGCAATGGTTCCATTAGTTTTACGGACATAAGCCGGGAAATTAGTATGCTTGATAATTTTGTTTATACATTTTTATGGATAAGCATACCTTTATTGATTTTAATTTTCTTAATTAGTGCTTATTTCGCGAAACGGTCGATTAAGCCTATTGAAGAAAGTTTCACTAAGCAAAAAGAATTTATTGCTGATGCGTCACATGAGCTTAAAACACCGATTGCAACTATATCTGCTAACGCGGATGTTGTTATTTCAAGTGTTAAAAAAGAAGATAGAAAGTGGATTGAAAATATTAAAACTGAAAGTGAAAGAATGTCAAGGCTTTTAGGAAGTATGCTTTATTTAGCAAAATCTGATTTCGAAAATGTGCTGAATATTGAAGAAGTAAATGTTACAGCTGTTTTAGAGGATATTTTATTACCTTTTGAAGCGCTTTTATTTGAAAAGAATATTAGCTTTGAAACACAGCTGACAGAAAATATCATGGTGAAGGCCGATAGAGAACATTTGCAGAGACTTATAGGAATTTTACTGGATAATGCGATTAAATATGCTGATAAAAAGATTAATATTGTTTTAAACTCAAAACATTTAATGATTGAAAATGATGGAGAAACAATACCTAAGGAAAAAATTAATAAGATATTTGATAGATTTTATCGTGTGGATGAAGCAAGAAAATATACCGGGGGATTTGGGCTCGGGCTTTCTATTGCGCAAAATATTGCGCAAAGCCATGGATGGAAAATTTCTTGCGAGAGTAACGAAAAATCGACAAGATTTATTGTTCATTTTTAATAGTAGTTTCCATAGTTTTTAAGTAATCTTTAAGAAACTCAGCATATATTTTATTAGAATTAAGGAGAAAGCAATGATAAAAAGTCTGTTCAAACGTTCATGGTTATCAACAATACGCAAGCCAAGCAGAACGATTATTTTAATTCTAATTCTTTTTGTTATGGCTAATATGCTGCTTGCAACTTTTGCAATAAAAAAATCTGTTGCGGATTCAATGGAAGCGGCAAAGGAAAAATTGGGCGCAATAGTTTACTTGCAAGTGGACACCACGCAGCTGCGTGCGCAAATGCAGGCAACTCCGGCAAGTGACGGAAGCACTCCAACGCCGGCAACCATTCCAACAATTACTAAAGATTTAGTGACGCAAATTGCAGACTCTTCTTATATAAAAGATTATACTTATAGCGTTAGCGCAACTGCTAATGCAAGCGGTTTTAAGGCAACTACAACCACGCAAAATGCCAATGCACAACAGTATCAAGATGCGCTTAATAATGCGCGGAGTGCCGTGAGCAATGCACAAAGTCAATATAATCAAGCACGTAATAATTTTAACGCCAGTCAAGGAAGCGGTGGGAGCGGCGATGCAAGTAGCAGTGCTGCTCCGGATGCAAGAAGCGGTTTTGGCAGTGGGCAAAGACGTATGTTCAATTTTAATTTTAATGTGAATATTACAGATCCAACGCTCTCGCAAGGGGATATGACAATTGAAGGCATAGATAATTTTAATTATGTTTCCGGTATGGAAGATGGAAGCGTTACTTTATCTCAAGGTATTGCTTATGATGATACAAATCCTGACGGCGTGGTTATTTCCGATAAAGTAGCAAGTGACAACTCGCTTAGCGTAGGCAGTACTATAACACTTAATTCTGTGGTTGATAGTTCTGCGCATACGTTTACCATCACCGGAATATACACTGCAACAGATACGAACTACGATAATAATACAATTTATATGAGCGTTGCCAATGCGCAGACTCTTATGAGCTCAACCCAGTTATCTACGGATGCTGTTAGCAATGTTAAATTTTACTTAACTTCTGCCAGCGAAAAAGATGCTTTCTTAGCTGAAAAAAGCAGTTTAGTTCCTAGCGGCTTAACACTTAATATTGACGATAGTTCTTATCAAACAATGGTGGGACCAATTCAAAATATTGGAAGTTTCGCAAACACTATAATGTGGATAATTATTGCAGCTGCCGTTATTATTATCACTCTGATAGTAGTTATTAATGTTAAAGATAGACGTTATGAAATGGGCGTTCTAATGAGCGTAGGCGCAACTCGGCGAAATATTATAGGGCAGATATTCTTGGAACTTGTTATAGTGGCTACAATTGGTTTCCTAATATCGACATTCTCGTCGCAAATTGTCGCGAATAAGATGGGCGATGTGCTGATGCAACAGCAGGTTCAGCAACTTAATACTCAGCAGTCAAGCCAAAATAATGGGCAAAATGGACAGCAGGGATTCATTGCTAGAATGGGAAGCAGCAATCAGGTGCAGCCGATTGAAAGCATTGATGTAAATGCTACAATGCAGGATTATTTATTGCTCTTCGGCGCCGGATATCTAATTATAATTATTGCAATGATTTTGCCTAGTATTAATATATTGCGATATCAGCCGAAAACCATATTATCGGGCAAAGAATAAACCAATTATCTGTGGAAATGTGGAAAAATCTTTCAGATTTTACGCACAGTTCCACAGTTTACTACTATTGTTTATTAAGTTATAGAGAAAAATTTGAAAGGGTGTTTATTATGAATAAATTAACTTTAGAAAATGTGACTCACACTTATAAAGATGGACAAAAAAATTTAACAGTTTTAAAGGGCGTGAATGGCGAATTTGAAAGCGGCAAGATTTATGCTATTGTCGGCGAATCCGGAAGCGGGAAGACCACGCTTATATCCCTAATCTCGGCTCTCGATAAAATTCAAGGCGGAGACATAAAATATAATGGAGAAAGCATTAAGAAAATCGGCGAAAGCAATTTTCGTTTGAAATATTCAAGCATAGTTTTTCAAAACTATAATTTAATTAAGTATATGACGGCAAAGGAAAATGTTGAAGTGGCTCTTGATTTTGTGAAATATAAAGGTAATGCCGAAGAAAAAGCATATGAACTTTTGGAAGATGTTGGGATAACAAAGGATGAGGCCAATAGATTGGTGCAAAAATTATCCGGTGGTCAGCAGCAGAGGGTGGCAATTGCGAGAGCTATGGCGGGCGATAAACCGATAATCGTTGCCGATGAGCCGACAGGAAATTTGGATAGTGCTTCCGAAGAAAACGTTCTTCAAGTTTTTCAGCAGCTCAGTAAGGATGGACGAATAGTTATTATAGTTACGCATAGCAATAAAGTGGCAAGCGCTGCCGGAGCAATTGTGTATAATATGCAAGATGGCGTGTTGGAGTAAATTTGATTTTATTGACTATTACAAGCAGCCGTCGTCCATAGAAGATTTAGGAACATTATTCATTTTTATACGATCAATTGGTATTAAGGTCTTTTCTCCTTTAGTGCTTTTAATGTATCTGATAGGACTTTAAATACTTTTTGATTATTATTTTTCTTTATATGATTAATGCTGTTTTTATTTGCAATTTCTTTTATCTCCTTAATCATTTTAGGATAATGGCTTTTTGGCCCGCAAGTTTTGTCTGTATTCTCTAAATAATTTAAATTTCTCTCAAAGATAGATATTATTTCTTTGTCATTTTGTTTTAATATATCTTTATAACTGCTGCGAATTCTTTCTTTGATAGTTTTCACGTTAAGAAAGGGAACATATCATAATTAAATGCAACAAATAAAAAAAGACACAAAGGTCACTTTCGTGTTAAAATGTTAGGCGTCGAAAACCAAAACATTAAAGGAGAGTGGACACTTTGTGTCAGAAAG
>Ga0123354_10018555_pt1 | contig 10908 bp, 4 predicted proteins | sample TergutLab28metaG_2_FD_97872 | JGI IMG/M metagenome (GOLD analysis project Ga0123354, IMG submission 97872) | Labiotermes labralis P4 segment gut microbial communities from Petit-Saut dam, French Guiana - Lab288 P4 | ecosystem: Host-associated > Arthropoda: Insects > Digestive system > Gut ... | reverse complement strand
GTGCAGGGTGGGCGGAATCACTCCGTGGCGTACGGCCAAGGCCGCCCGAATCAGTCCGGCGACTCCGGCCGCGCACTTGGTGTGCCCGATCTGTGTCTTGACCGAACCGACCCAGGTCTGTCCTGGCAGGGCGCCGGCATCCAGCATCACCCGGGTCAGGGCGGCCAGTTCCGTGCGGTCGCCCACTGCGGTCCCGGTCCCGTGGGCCTCCACCATTCCGACTTCGCTGGGAAGCACGCCGGCCATCTGATAGGCCCGCTTCAGGGCTGTGATCTGGCCCTTCATGTTGGGTGCGGTCAACCCCAGGGAGCGCCCGTCCGAAGAGCCATGGATGCCGCGGATCACCGCATAGATACGGTCATGGTCACGTTCGGCGTCGCACAGCCGCTTGAGCACGACGGCGCCCACGCCTTCTCCCAGGGAGAGTCCGTCACCGGATTCGTCGAAGGTGGCGCAGTAGCCGCGCCGGGACAAGGCGTGAGTTCCCGAGAACCAGATGTAGTCGAGGATGCTGTTGTGCAGATCGGTGCCGCCACAGATCACCATGTTCGTCCGGTCCGACCACAGTTCTTGGCAAGCGACATCGAGCGCGGCCAGGGAGGTCGCACAGGCCGCGTCCACCGTGAAGTTGCGCCCCCCGCAGTTGAGCCGGTTGGCGATCCGCCCGGCTGTGACGTTGGACAAGATCCCGGGGAAGGAGTCCTCGTCAACCTTCGGCAGCGCCTTGTCGATCTCGTCGGGCAAGATGCCGAACATCCCGCGGATGCCAGAGCGGCCGCCGTAGGCGCTGGCGAGTTCACCCATCGACTCCGTGCCGAAAATGACCGACGTGTCGGGCATGCCTTCCTTGATCCGATCCGCGTACCCGGCGTCCTGCAGGGCCCGTTTGGCCACCAGCAGGCTGATCAATTGGGACGGCTCGATCGACTTCACGGAGATCGGAGGGATGCCGAACTCGATCGGGTCGAATTGGATGGCTTGTAGGAAGGCCCCCCACTTGGACACGACGAAGTCCGTGTCGGTGCTGTCGGGCCGGTAGAAGACATCGGTGTTCCAGCGTGCCGCGGGGACCTCGGTCACCGAATCGCGTCCCATCAGCATGTTGCGCCAGTACGCGTCGACGTCATCGGCGTCCGGGAAGACCCCTGCCATCCCGATGATCGCGATGGGCTCGTCGCTGGGGAGGTAGCCGGCCTGTGACGGCACGTCTTCGACCAGCGGGTCTTTCAAGGTGGCGACTTGGGGAAGGACGGCGATCAGCGCTTCCGCGCCTTCGCACACCGAAGCGTGGAGACCTGCCATCGTCGTGCCCGTTGCCATCAGGGCGACGGACGAACCGGCCATGAAGAGCCCCTGTTCAGCCTGGTCCTTGGTGGGCACGTCGATCAGTTCCGATGTGTCGGGTGAACGATCCTTGCCCTTCGAGGCCACGCGAGCCCGTCCGAGGTTGAGTTCTTCGAGGGCCAACCGTTGGGCCAGGGGCTCCAGGTCGAGTTTTTCGATCCGGGCCTTCTCAGCGAGGAAGACATCAGCGAACTTCGTCGGGAGCGCGCGTGTCTCCTGACCAGGAGACGACTCCAAGAGCATGGTGTGGTCTGCTTGAATGGCGAGTTCCTGGAAGGTTGGCGTGATCGCACCAGATGAAACCGCTTCCTGGGTCAGCAGGTAGGCCGTGCCCATGATGATGCCAACCTTGGCCCCGCGGGCCGACAGTGATGCCGCCATCACCGACACGAAGGCGGACGACACCGCATCGTGGATTCCTCCTGCGAAGACAACAGTCAAGGACGCCGTGTCGTCGACATCGAGCAAGTGTGTCAGCTGCTTGTCCCACAACACCGTCGAATACATCGGTCCGATGTGACCGCCAGACTCGCGCCCCTCGAAGATGAACTTCCTGGCGCCCTCTTTGATGGCCTGGTCCAGCAGGTTGGCCGACGGGACATGGAGGAAGGCCTGGACACCGGCCTGCTCCAAGCGTTTGCCCTGAGCTGGACGGCCCCCCGCGATCACGACCGCGGTGGGCTTCTTCTCCATGGCGAGGATCTGCTCGACCTGGGCTTCGTACACCGCTGGCTGGATGAAACCGAGCAAGCCAGCCGCCCAGGGCAGATCTCCCATGGTCTCAGCTGTGCTGGCCAGCAACTCAGCCGCTGTTTCAGGAGTGGACATGCCAATGGCCAGTGTGGGCAGAGCGCCGGCCTCGGCGACCTCATGCAGGAAGGACGGCGTGTCCGAGACACGGGCCATGGGCCCTTGGATGATCGGATAGCGCACGCCCAGGCTCTCCGCCATTTCTGACGAGGATGCCAGCGCTGGAAGAAATTGTGCCTGCCGCAGGTGGCCGTACGCCGCTTCGCGGATGGCCGCTAGCAGTGCGTCCAGGCGCGAGTACCGGGCGAGATACTCGCTGGCCAAGGTGAAGTCTTGTCCCAAGGGGATCAGGTTCTTCTCCAGGTCCAATCCGCCCATGTAGTCCTCGGTGAAATCGGTCGGTGCCACCTTGGGCATCAGCGGCCACTTCAGAACACGGTATCCGTTGACAAGTGTAGTTTCTCCTCCCTTGAGCTTGCCCAGGGTCGACTTCAAGTCTTTGGGAGCGTCGCACTCAGGCAGCAGGGCCACTTGCGAATCCAGGAAGACGCCGCTGGCTCTCAACGCTATGTAGGCCGCAGCCGTGTGCACCCCGACGCCACCGTGGACGTACACCTTGACGCCCTGTTTGCGGGCTGTGGTGATCATCCGTTGGAAGAGGATGAAGGTGGACTCCTCACCGACACGCCCGGCCGCGTCGTTGCCCTTCACGGCGATCGATGTGGCACCGGCGTCGATGGCCCACTCGGCGTCGGCGATCGACATCACCTGCCACACGCGCTCCACGCGGTCGGGAATGGACGAATCATCGGTGCCCACAGGCAACAGGGCCCGGGTCACCTGCCAGGGTATGTCGATGGCCGCGATGTTGCCTGCCAGAGCGATTCCGAAAGCATTGTTGGTACGTCGGGCCAAACTCTTCAGTGCGGTCTCTGCCGCAGCCTGGTCCCGGCCAAGGTGGAGAAAGGGGAACCCACCGGCCCTCAAGGTCTCCAAAGCCAACCGGATATCCGGTATTTCAAAAGGCGATACGACGCACAAGTCAGCGCACAATTGCATGGGTGGAACCAATCGTTAATAAACATGGTAGACACCACAAACGAAACGTTGTCATGACCCCCCCATGACCCCCGTCGAAAGCGAGTGTTCTGTTCTGGACGTAGCTATACTAGCGCTAATGCCTCGAAATCTGAAACCGTCTCACACGTCTTATTTTTGGCTAGCATGTTTGCCTATTGAGAAGCATAACTCCTTGTCATAATGCTATAAAGATGCCGTGCCTGAAAAAATGTGATGTAATACTCATTTATTAAGACAGCAAGCTTGTGGGCCTGCGCGGCGCCTGAGGCACCTGGCAAGGGACCGGGCCTCCACCGGTCTCCTAAGAAGACGATGAGAATTGATATGTGAATTGATCACAATAGTTCGCGGAACCGCACAGGGCCGACTTCTCAGGGGTGAAATTGTGAGATAGCATCGATGAAAACGCCGGTCTTGGTCAGTGTGGCGGCACTGTCAACCCCAAGCCCGGTGGCGGAGATGGAAACACGAGACGACCAGTTGGAAGACAGTCTGCTGCGGCCACGGGAGGTGAAAGCCGCAGCTCGTCTTGTTTTTAGATCCAACCTCGCCACCTGTGTCATTGTCTCCGTCCTGGCGGCCCTGCTGATCTGGCCGATCGTGAGCCTCAGTTACGTCGTGTCCACCAGCAACGACATCCTGGCGACAGGGTTTCGGATCTTACACTGGACGCGGGCACAATCCTTCTTGACTTCGATGCAAACAGCGATCGCCGATCTGACCCGGTGGACGTCGGTGGGAGACGATGCCAGTGCCGGAGTTCTCTCGACGGTGTACAACTCGGTGAAGTCCTCAGGCAGTGTCGAACAGGCGGCCCTGTACGCGGTCAGCCACGCCATCTTCCACACCAGCGTGTCTACCTCGATCATCGCGGTGGCTTCGCTGATCCTCACCGCTGCGGTCACCCTGCTGTTGCGGGTTCCGCTGCGTATTTCCAGCCTGCGGTTCTACCTGGAGACCCGGTTGTACCCCGGCACACCGATGTCGCGGTTGCTGTTCATCTTCAGACACCGGCGTACTGGGGCCATCGCCTGGGCCAGCGTGTACAAGACATGGTGGCTGGTCGTGTGGTCGCTCACCGTGGTCATGATCCCGGTGAAGTACTACTCGTACTTCATGTTCGACTACATCATGGCTGAGAACCCCCACGCCAATCCCCGCGAAGCCCTCAAACTCAGCCAGGCGATGATGCGGGGGAACAAGCTGCGCACATTCCGCCTCGACCTGAGTTTCCTGGGATGGTACGTCCTGGGGCTGGTCACCTTCGGTGTCGTCTTGTACTTCTACGCCATGCCGTACCGCAGCTTGGCCATGGCGGAGTTGTACGTGAGAATCCGGCAGGAGTCCGCGGGTCTTGCACGGATGCAGCTGTGCGATGACCGGTACCTGGTCGAGCGCCCCGAAGACGTCGACAAGGTCACCGAGGCCGGGGCGACCACCGTGCTGGTGGCCCCCACCCGGGTGGATCAAGGCCGCGGGCATCGTGGCGAAGTGGCCTCACGCGCCCTGACTCCTGCTGACCTGGACGCGGAGGTCTACCCGGACCCACACGGTGTGGGCCTGCTGTCGATCTATCATGCCGACTACCGCCGCGACTACTCCGTGGTGAACCTCGTGCTGTTCTTCTTCTGTTTCTCTCTGATCGGCTGGCTGTACGAGAGTGTCCTCTCCCCCGCCTTCGTCGGCAGCTTCGTCAACAAAGGAATGCTGTACGGCCCATGGCTGCCGATCTACGGCACCGGCGGACTGGCGGCCCTGCTCTGGCTGAAGAAGCTCCGCGACAGGCCGATTCTCACCTTCCTGGTGTCGATGGCCCTGTGTGGAACAATCGAATATGTCGTTGCGATGGTCATCTACCACCTGCGTGGGGTGGCGTACTGGAGCTATGACGGTTTCTTCTTCAACATCCAGGGCCGGATCTGCCTGGAGGGCCTGCTCATGTTCGGCCTGGGCTGCTCGGCTGCGATCTATTTGCTGGCCCCCATGCTCGACACTTGGCTCAACCGAATCCCACGCAGCAGGAGGTACGCCCTCGCACTCGGACTAACCCTGATCTTCCTCGTCGACGCGGTCTTCGCCATCTTGCTCCCCCGGACAGGTGCGGGGCTGACCTTCTGAGCCGGCGGATCTAATGCTGTACGGATGAACTAGTGGCGTGCCGGAAGTCCTCCTCGTCGGTGATGTCATCTGCCCTGGCCTGCACCTGATGAAGTCGACCAGACAGGATGGTCTCAGACAAGACAGGCTTGCTCCAAGGAGTCGAGTTGGTCGACCAGGCAGGGAGGGACGGGTTTCTCGGCGGAACCGAGTTTGGCGTACCACTGTTGCATGAGGGGCACTTCGGCGGCCCAGTCCTGGGGGTTGAACGCGGTCAGGTCCGACAGATCGCTATCTGGGACTGTCAGGCCGTCGACATTCAGGTCTTCGGGGCGAGGGAGGAAGCCGATGGGGGTTTCCACCGCGTTCACGTCGCCGGCGATACGGCGGGTGATCCACTCCAGGACGCGGACGTTCTCGCCGAAACCGGGCCACATGAAGTGGCCGTCTTCGCCCTTGCGGAACCAGTTGACATAGAAGATCTGTGGGAGTTGCTCGGGCCGGGTGGCGCCCATGTCGATCCAGTGCTGGAAGTAGTCGCAGACGTGATACCCGAGGAAGGGCAGCATGGCCATGGGGTCGCGGCGGACCACTCCGACGGCGCCTGTCGCGGCTGCGGTGGTCTCCGAGGAGCACATCGAACCGAGGAAGACGCCATGGGCCCAGTCACGGGCCTGGGCCACCAACGGGATGGTTGACGCGCGACGCCCGCCGAAGATGATCGCGTCGATCGGGATGCCGGCCGGCTGTCCGTACTCCGGAGCCACGATCGGGCACTGGGCCATCGGTGTGGTGAAACGCCCATTGGGATGGGCGGCCGAGGTACGCGAATCCGGCGTCCAGCTATTGCCGTGCCAATCGGTGAGGTGATCGGGCTTCTGCTTCGTCATCCCTTCCCACCAGACGTCGCCGTCGTCGGTGAGAGCCACATTGGTGAAAATCGAGTTCCCGAGGTCGATCGTGCGCATGGCATTCGGATTGGTCGCGTAGCTCGTTCCCGGAGCAACCCCGAACAAGCCGTTCTCGGGGTTGACCGCGTAGAGCCGCCCATCGGCCCCCGGGCGCAACCAGCAGATGTCGTCGCCCAGCATCTCGGCCTTCCAACCGGGGAGGGTCGGTTCGAGCATCGCCAGGTTGGTCTTGCCACAGGCGGACGGGAAGGCGGCGCAGATATTGAAACTGCGCCCGGCTGGGTTGGTGAGCTTGAGGATGAGCATGTGTTCGGCCAGCCAGCCCTCGTCGTGGGCCATGGCGGAGGCGATGCGCAAGGCATAACACTTCTTGCCAAGTAGCGAGTTGCCGCCGTACCCCGAACCGTAACTCCAGATCTCCCGGGTTTCCGGGAAATGGGTGATGTATTTCTCGGGGTTGCAGGGCCAGGGTACGTCGGCCTGACCGGGTTCGAGGGGTGCACCCACCGAGTGCAGGCAGTGGACGAAATCGGCGCCGCGCCGGGTCATCTCTTCATCGACCGAGGTCCCCATCACCGTCATGATGCGCATCGACACCACCACGTACGCTGAATCGCTGATCTCCACGCCGAACTTGGGCTCTTCGGCGGCGAGGGGACCCATGCAGAACGGAATGACATACATCGTACGGCCGCGCATGCAACCGTCGTACAACCCCTTCATCGTCGTCTTCATCTCGGACGGATCGATCCAATGGTTCGTCGGACCGGCATCCACCTGGTTCTTGGAGCAAATGTAGGTCCGGCTCTCGACCCGGGCCACGTCTTGGGGATCGGTGCGGCAGTACACGGAGTTGGGTTTCTTGTCTGGATTCAGACGCTGCAAAGTCCCGCCCTCGACCATGAGAGCGATCAAGCGATCCCACTCCTGCTCGGATCCGTCACAGTACTCGATGGCATCTGGTTTTGTCAGAGAGGCGACCTCATTCGCCCATTCGACGATGGCTCGACAGGACGGGGTGGTACCACGAACCTGAAAACTGCGATCAGTCACTGAGAAGCTCCTTTGCTAGATTGCCCCACTCACGGGGTTGCATTGCCTAGCTCGCCACCCGTCGTGAATCTGTGTCCGTCCGGCTGACTCGACTAGAAGGACGGTATAAATCTACCCCAATCCACAGACAGTTTTGCACGGGGCCCTGGTCGTGTCACAACCTCACTAGAAGTCGGCTCGTCTCCTGCTGACAGGTAGCATATTCACGCACATCTGAGTTGTCCTTCTCGCTGTGTCCTGACGCAACTCACAGGCCATCACGCAGCAGTTTCCAGGACGCCTGCCAGGGTGGACATTCTCGCCCGCCGGGGGCTCGTGCACGACTGCTCAGCTGCCAGGCGGGAACCTAGGAATTTGCTACCATCACCTGCAAATCGGAATCCTCCTGTTAGGATTACAAATGTGATTGCGCGTAAAGCCTCCGAGGAGTTGCGCGAGCGGCTCGAAACATTCGCCGGGGCCATCCTCGTGGGACCCGGTGACATAGGAAAATCCACTCTGGCCCGCCAGGTGGCCGACGCGTGGCCCGCCGGCGCCGTCCACCTGGACCTCGGGCGGATCGCCGACCGACGTCGGCTGAGCGATCCCGGCGCGTTCTTCCGCGCGCAGGCCCCGCACTTGGTGGTCGTGGACCAGGTCCACAAGATGCCAGAGGTCCTGGCCGTCCTCAAGGACGTCATCGAAGACAACAGGAGTCACGGTCAGAGAACCGGGGAATTCCTGCTGATCAGTTCTGTGTCGTTGAACCGACTCCCCGGTGCTGAAGAACACCTCGCCAGACGCATTTCAGTGATGGAAATCTTCGCAGTGGCGCCCGACGAGGCAGCCGAGGCGGGGATCGAATTGCAGCAATTGTGGTTGCGAGGAGGTTTTCCGGACTCTCTGACTGCGAACTCGGACTTAGCGTCCGTCCAGTGGCGAGACTGCCTTGTCGACACCTACATGGACCGCGATGTCCCACACCTGGCCCCGCGGGTGGACCCTGATGTCATCCGGCGGCTGTGGACCATGCTCGCCTATTCCAGCGGTGATCTGCTCAATTCCAGCCGTCTGTCCGAGAATCTGGGGGTCAGCCCGCCCACCGTTTCGCGTCACATCGGCCTGCTCGAAGATCTGGGTCTGGTACGGCTCGTGGAACCCTGGCCAGCCGACCTGCCCCGCCGGTTGACCAAGTCACCCCGGGTGTACGTACGCGATACGGGACTGCTGCATTCTCTGGTGGAGATCGGCACCACCCATGACCTGCTCGGGCACCCATCCGTGGGCTCCAGTTTCCGCAGCCTGGTGGTCGAGTCACTGATCACGGCGGCTCCCCCATCCTGGAAGCCGTACTTTTTCCGTACTGCAAGTGGCACGCAGATCGACCTGGTGTTCGCACGGGGCAATACCGTCCAGGTCGGCGTTCAGATCGGCCTGACGGGAGAGCCGGCGACCGGGACCGGCTTCCACCGCGCTTGCGACGCCTTGGGAATCAGCCGTCGCTTCGTCGTGCGCCCTGACTCAGGCACCGACGAGGACCACCCGCAAGATTCGACGAGCGTGGGTCTGACCGACCTCGTCCGGCGCTGGCGGGACCTGGATCGCTGAGACTGGATCCGGTGATGACTGCTGGGCTCACCCTCACAGGTCGGGGAACCACTGCCTGACCTGGCGGGCGATTTCGGACTCGAATTCGTCGTCGTTATGATGCTCGTTGAGCCAGGAGGCGAAGGATCCTCCCACGGCCTGGTCGAGTGACTCACGGCAGCCGTCGGGATCGGTCACCGCAGCAACGAGCAGGTCCTCGGCTTGTTGGGCGGTCTGATAGAAGTACGGGTACTGCTCAGGCAAGATGGCATGGGCCCACTCCTTGTCGGGGAAGATGCCGATGACACCGGCCACCAGCGCCTCGACGTACTCCAATCCGTACGACTCCTCCTCCGCGGTGGCCACGAAAGCAGTAGTCCGGGCCAGCTGGGCCCAGTACTGGTCGCGGGACGGGATCAGCGGGCCGACCTTGGCCCAGCGTTCCCGGGACAGACGCATCGCCGAGTCGGTGACGATGCCGGATTCGGCCAACCGGGCCTCGACCTGGATGGGGGTGCGCTTGACCACCTTGGAGACGATCTCGAAGAACAGGTCTGGTCGCTTGCGCTCGTCCATGTAGATCGCCGGGTACAACACGACTGGCACGTCGGTGGCAGTACGAGGCTGGACATGTTCCATCCGGATGCCGAGGTTGACCCCGCCGATGTGGGCGCGCTCGGCCAGAGGCCTGACAACCCAGCGCTTAATGAGGTCTTCGACGGTGTGCTGGGTGCGCTGGGAATTGGTGAAGGTGGGGAACAGGGCGCACGACAACGCCATCGCCGCAACCTCGACCGGGTCCGAGTACCGTCCGGCGTCCCACCAGACAAAGTTCATGATCCTGGGATGGGCGCATCCAGCCGCCTTGATCGCCGAATAGGCCTGGACTGATGTGACCACATCCATATTAATCAGTACAGTGTCGTCAGCGGCAGCCATGTCCTGGGTGATCACCTCCAAACCGGGATAGTGGCGGGCATGGTCACCCACCAGCGCTGTGCCCGGGAAGACCCGCAGTAAACGCCGTACCAAGGTGTCTCCCGCCTCGTGACCCACGACCACCCCGTCAGCGCCCACGGTCAGATTCGCATACTGCACGGCGATCCTCATCGATCTCACTCTCCTCGGTCCAGGGTCATGGTCCTACCGACAGACTAGCACCGTCCGACGGAGGCTTACCGGGAGCAAAACTGAGGCATTGGTCACAGTACGATAACGGTTGCGGCTAGTGTGATCACGACTTAGCCAACAGTTATAGACGATGGCACCTGGGTGTCGCTAGAGTATGGAAACCTACAAATCTGTCCACCTACCTACCTATTAAGCAGGGACGCTCATGAAAACTAAACATGTCATCCTGGCGCCACTCATCATGCTCTCGATTGCGCTGATGGCTGCCGGATGCTCATCATCCACTCCCACTTCGAACTCCAGCGACACCCAGGCTGGCAATGTCGGAACCTTCAACTCCGGCAACCCGACCTATGATGCCATCATCAATGGCGGGGCCGTCGCGGACGATGCCACCATCAACGCCAACGCCTGGGCCACGGCCGTCAAGAAGGCAGGAACCCTGCGTGTGGGCGCCACCCAGACCTCCACGCTGTTCTCCCTCCTCGATCCGACCACCAACAAGCTCGTCGGTTTCGACGCAGGGCTGAGCCAGTTACTCTCCCGCTACATCCTGGGCGATGCCAAGACCGATATCACGGTCATCACCACACCCACCCGCGAACAGGTTCTGACTTCGAACAGTGTCGACGTCGTCTTCGCCACCTATTCGATCACCGCCGCGCGCATGGAGCAGGTTAACTTCGCAGGCCCGTACTACCAGTCACAGGCTGGCATCCTGGTCGCCGCGTCGAACACGTCCATCAACTCGGTGGCCGACCTGGCCGGCAAGAAGGTGGCCACCCAGGCCAACTCCACCGGCATCACGCTGCTCCAGAACGAGGCTCCGGACGCCACAGTGGTCGAACTGCCCGACAATGCCCAGTGCCTGGCCGCCGTCCAGCAGGGACAGGTCGACGCCTACGTCATCGACCAGGCCATCCTGCTCAACGCTCTGGTGTCGAACAACGACGTCAAGCTCGTCGGAGACCCCTTC
>Ga0123354_10018551_pt1 | contig 10909 bp, 8 predicted proteins | sample TergutLab28metaG_2_FD_97872 | JGI IMG/M metagenome (GOLD analysis project Ga0123354, IMG submission 97872) | Labiotermes labralis P4 segment gut microbial communities from Petit-Saut dam, French Guiana - Lab288 P4 | ecosystem: Host-associated > Arthropoda: Insects > Digestive system > Gut ... | reverse complement strand
CATGTTTCGGGCATCATTATGCCCATCTTCAGGAGAACAAGACGTATGTTACTGCATGTGGTGTGCTGCGCTGGTTCTGCTGGATGTGGTTGGTAGCGGTTGTGGGGCGCTGCCTTGTGGGGTCCTGAAGATGGGCATAATGATGCCCGAAACATGTTGAGATATTTTGAAAATAAACATCTAACTGTTGCATCTTGTTGGTTTTCTCTCTCACTTCACAATTTGCTCACGATGCACGGTCACAGAAACCTAAAGAAGAAGATAGTTCATATTAAAACTTCAGCTTGCTACATTCACAATTCCAAATGCATTAATCTAGTAATTTACTTTCTTCGTGTAAAGTGAGAGATTATGTTTCAAAGTTAGTAACACAAATGGCAAAATTATTATTTTGTATGCCCAGATCTGTAGAGTTCTGAAGAGTTTTAGACATAGCCCTTAATTAGTTAATATATTCTATGCGCGTCAGAAGCGGTCTAACAAAATACTGTTGTTGCGGTACTGTAGTGACAAACAGAAATAAGCCAATAAGCATAATATTTCATTTGAACTGAAGACTGGAACACCTGAAGTAAATATCCAGGAAATAACAGGTTTACATCGCGTTCAATTTTCAAATGCTCAGCTCGTTCCGGAAGAAAAGAGAGGGAAAATCGAGGGTCGACATCTTGCATCTCTTGTATAGACCTACCTTCTACACAACTCCTTTTAGTAAAAACTTAAAAATGTAATTCCTACCTTACAGACAACATACGGTGGCCCGTGAAGAGTGCTGTTTTCTGACTTGTGATAACGTGTGGTCTGATGGAAGTGTACCGGCATTTCAGTGTGCTGCCTCCATCATCCGGAGAGGTGTCATATTACCACCATTTTCATATGTATTACAGACAATTCGCCAGCTTTGTGTTTGCTTCACACAGTCATTCTAGCCACCTGAAATGTCACTGCAGTATTTACGTGAAGGTAGTTCTCATTTTTGGCTCAAGAGTTCAAATAAACACACACAACAATCGCTATCAAAACGTTCACATTCTTACATATATAGTATAGATTAGGACCTACGTGATCTCAGTTCATGTTCTACACTACCTCAGCTATTAACAAAGTCTTAGCAGTTTGATTCATTTTCGTACACAACATTCTATGTTAGAAATTCAAGTGCCTGACTTCGATTATGTTCAATTAAAACTATATTACTCTCTCCAGAAATTGCACTCGTACTCTTCTTTATTGTTTTCACAGCTGATTAAAATCCGCGCTTTCGCTTCGTCATTCGTCATCTGTTAACAGCCGGTAGGGTGGACAATAGTTCAACATTACACTTCCCCCATTACCAAAACTTACCCACTAATCGAAGTGTCCTATTCCAAGAGAATGTACTGATGTGATATCGTTGAAAGGTCGTTCAGTGGGCAGTAACAAGCTTGCAACCCTTTGAACAGATTTAAAATTTCCGGTAAAAGGATGTTACAGTAGAATTCACAATGGGGCGCTTAACAGAGTAACACAACAGTATAAACGGACGTATATGTTTTTTCATGAATAACGCCCCGTGACAGTGAAGAAGTGAAATGGTAAATTCCCTCTCCATGGCATGATTGCGTGTGGGAGGAGTAGCCCTACTTATTCTTATCCGCGGCAATATATGGAATTGAATGGCCAAGTTCACTTCCTCGCCGCTTTATCCCCGTAAAGAACACCGGTACCCGTTGAACAGGAGGCTGAGTGTTCCCAAAGGGCAGGTCGAACGTTCTGAAGAACAGAAAATACTCCTTTTCCCTATACGGATTCGAACCGCGGATTGTTCAGTCCGTCGACTACGCCCTATACTTCCGACACTTACCTGGATCCGAATTTGATTTGTGTTAAAACTAATATTTACAACTAAGAGTGCGAGCGTAATGCTATAAACATTTCCAAATGTAGTTTTAGGTTAAGTGTTTGTATATGACGAACATAACAGGAAAGGGTTTCGATAAGAGCCTTGCATCCATATTGCTTGTATCCACAAGCAGGCACTCGGTAAAACATTCGTGGATATGAAGTGTTATCTCCAACTGTTTATTTGTTTGCGCTTAGTCTGTGCTTATCATGTATGTCAATTGGTTATGGGCTACCTCCCTCCAGTCGTTGACGATTGTAATCATGCTGGGGCATTTCAGTGAATTGTCCTATGGTACAAACAACTGGACGTAGATAACAGTTATCACACACTAGACATGAGAAAAAACACAGGGCTGTCAGTGAATGTGGATGCCATGCTTTCAGAAACGTTCCCATACTCCCACAGACCAGGTTATCCCAAGAATTCTTATTTTAAGGGATAAAATTTACCAGCTGGGATCTTGAAAGGTTTGTGATCAAGTACAGATTCCTTCATTATGTCGAACTTTGCACACCGAACACTTTCTTTCAGACTGAACTGATTCTGATGTAATTCTCCGTCAGTGATTCATAAAAAAAATTTTTTTCTTCAATGTATCCTGTAGGAATAATGAATACATTTTATGAAGTAACTCCGAACACAAAACATAACAGTAAAGTCATTAGCATTATTATTCATGTGCAGTCCTACTTGATTCTTGATGATCTCATAATTTCAAATTTATTAAGCAGCATCAAATAATCTCCTTTAAAATGAGATTGTCAGTATACTTTTATATCTTTACCATACGGTTGTATAGTTTGGACGTTATAATCAACTTTCATTTCTTCACTGCTTCTTCCAAGCACATTTATATGTACAAATCTGAAGTAATGTTTTTGTGTTGTCTATATCAGTATACACACTTTAATTAGCATCCAATATAAACTGCAGCATCCCGATGTAACTGTTCCACTGCTTCATTACTCTTCCTCTTCTCAAATTTTCCAGTCAAGCTTTTAAGGCAGAGTGGTTACTGTAGTTAGTGGATGTACCACCTGCATTTATTAGAAAGTCTGCATGTTATCCTCAGAGTGCATTTTTAAGTTTATTATGATTCTCAGAACAAAAGATAGACAGGTGTCTGAACAGCACTAACCACTTGGTCTTTGAAATGAAAATGGTGTTTTCTGTTATGTAAAAACTAAATGTTCAATATTATTTAGACAAATGTTGTAGGCAGGTCACTATGGAGGCCTGGTTTGGAAACTAAGCCAGTCCATGTGAGATTTGTGGCAAAAAGGTTGACACCAGAATTGGATATTCTGCTTGTCAGTTTCATTCCATCATTTTTCCAGACTAATCTTCATCTTTATAGTAATAATATCAGGACAAGCAGGCACAGCCTGGGAACCTTCAACCAACCAATTTTCTTCTGGGCATCTGTGGGCATTGGCCAGAAGTTTACTCTTAATTTCTTGCTTTTAATTTAAAGCCTGGGGGTGCTTTTGTATTACTGTGTTGGCTCCACAGCTTGCTAGAAATATATGTTTCTTTCATTTTCATTTCATTCCAAAGATCCATAGTCAGTGACTACCAAGGGGTAGAGAACCAGTCATATAGACATACATAAATATCCTTGTTCTATACAAATATAGAATTCGTTATAAGTAACAAGAGGGAATTAACAAATACTATTTACAATAAGCAAAACTATGTAATGCTACAATAGCATCCTTAATGTAATGTAAAATAAAATGAAAATTAGAAAAAAGTAGTAGTCTTATTATATATAAAATTTGTCTTACATGTGACAACATACCTCAAAATTTTATACCAGGGACAGAATAATGAATACCAATTTACTGTTAAAATATATCATACAACTACTCCATAATTGAAATATTTGTCCAATGTGTTAAATGAATGTTGGTGAAGAAAACTTCTCAGAAATGGTCTAAATTTCTTAATATTATGAGACAAATGTTTTTTCAGGTGGAAGACTGTTACATATCTTAATATGCATATAAAGGGACCTTTTTGATAAATTGTCAAATGTGACAAAGGTTGATGGAAATTAGAATTATTCCTTGTATTGATATTATGTATCTCAAAATTCATCCTAAAGTGATTTTTATTATAAACCACAAAGACTACAAGGGAAAATATATATTTTGATATCAGTGGTAAAATATTTAATAATTTGCAAAGCTCTCTACAAGAATCCCTGATTCCTATACCCTCAGTAATTCTAGTAATCCTCTTTTGTAGTTCGAAAATACTGTTGCTATATGAGGAATTTCCCCAAATGATTATCACGTAATTAATAAGTGAATGAAAGTAAAAATGATACACCATCTTCAAGGTATCCTGTGTTGCAAGAGGTTTAAAGGGTTTAACTACAAAACAAGCCACAATTAGTTTTGGTATAAACGTTTCTATTTGGCTGTTCCATGTTTGTGTGTTATCAATCATTATTCCTAAAAATGTTTTGTTAGTATTATTGGATTTTATATTGTTATCACAGCCAAAACTAATTGGAATGTGTGAGCTACTCTTAGTTAAAAATTGCATGAAACTATTTTTTTTTTTAACTCAGTGACAACAAGTTTACTTTAAACCAATTATTAATATCAGTAAATGTCCCATGTGTATCTTTTATAAAATTAGTAGGATTGGACCTAGTTCATTTCATTTCATTTCACATTCCACTAATCTTATACAGATGTGGAAATAGTCATGTATACATACAGCATAATAACAAGCAAGTGTACATTCAGTATAAACAGTATAAAATGTGCCTTAGTGTAGTGTCACAGTCTAGTTTTACTAGTAATTATGAGTACTATAATTAAAATAAGCCTAAGTAATAATGAAATTGAATGCGATATCAGCACTAATTATGTAACAAAATATTCCTTTAAACTGTAGAAGGAGTTATGTAACAGATATCTTTTTAATGCAAGTTTAAATTTATCTTTATCACCAGATAAATCTTTAACAGTTTTTGGTAAATGGTTGTAAATCTTGATTCCTTGGTAATAAACACCTTTTTGGTATATTGTCAAGTTTGTTGTGGGTATGTACAAATCAAAAGCTTGCCATGTAGTCATTTTATGCATTTGTGAGTTAGTCATAAATTGGTCTTTATTTTAGTAAGAAATAAGAGTACTGAAAGTATGTATTGGGATGGAACTGGTAGGATATTTAATTCCTTAAATGATTTCTGACAAGAGGCATTCTTACTCAAGTTCATAATTATTCTAGTTATTCTTTTCTGAACTTTAAATATTTCTTCACTATGTGAAGAGTTCCCGCAAAATATAATTCCATAAGATATAATTGAATGGGCATAAGAAAAGTATGTATATCTCAATATATCTAGTGACATAAATGGTTTAATTGACCTGATGGCATAACAAGCCTTATTCAGTCTAGTTGTTAGTTCACTAATATGATGCTTCCAAGTTAAGGTGGTGTCAATGGTTAGTCCCAAAAATTTTAAACTTTGAGCAGTAGCAATTTTCCTATCACCAAATGATACCTGCATATTAATTTCCTAACCAATTTTAGTTGAAAATTGCATAAAGTATGTTTTGTCATAGTTTAACGTTAAGAGATTACTGCAAAACCATTTATTTATTTCATTAAATATCTCATTAGTATTAAATTTAAATTTGTCCTTATCACGGTTAGCAATAATGAAGCTTGTGTCATCAGCAAAATAAGCTTGTATCTTCTGCAAATAAAATTCATTTGGATTTATTGTTATTATCTTTAGTACGTGTTATTTTCATTATATCATTATTATAAAGTAGGAACAACAAACCTTGAGGCACACCATGTTTTATTATTCCCCCAATCGAAATAGGCTGTATAGTCAGTATTGACTAATTTGACCCTCTGGTGTCTATCTTCTAGATAGGATTTAATTAGTGAGTAAAATGTACCTGTTATACCATAAAACTTCAATTTTGACAAAAAATGTAATGATTGATGCAGTTAAAAGCCTTAACAAGGTCACAAATAATATCTCCAATTATGTTTTTTTATTATTATTATTATTATTTAAAGCATTTAATATTTATGAAATAAGGTTGTGTCTGAAAGTTTCCAGGATCCAGCCATCTTGACATAGGCTCTTTGGTTTACCCTCTTTTCAAGAACGTCCTGAGAGAGTTCCAAAGTTCCAACTTGCCACTGCATGCTTTTTATGCAATCCATTACTCACAATCAAATACGTTAACTCAAACTCTTTGTTGCGGAGACCAGTAAATTAGATTTCCAAATTGGGATTTCTCAGTTAACCACAAAATCTAAATTCTGCTGCCCTTGGCTCCAGTCTCCAGCCACTACCTCTCACCACTCTAACTGCTTCTCTTTCACACTGTCCTTATGAAAATTGAAGAGGGGCAAAACCTGGGGACCTTCTAAAAGAGTGATGCTCTTGCTCTTTCTCTCATCACAAATCAAGATTCTCCTACTTTTCCCATGACTTTCCTTCCTCACCTACTCTTTTAAATGTCTTTCTCACCATTCTATAATTCATTCAGGTTGCAAAGAATTAATTTTTTTACTTCAATGAATTCCTCATATCATTTAATATTTTTTAGCTTTTACATAATTCATATTTTATATTGAATCTTCCATATCATATTCTTTTGTGACTGTTGTATTTCAGCTGTCCTAAAAAGTCAAACTTCAGTTACATAGGTATATAACAATAAGAGAATTATGTGCTATTGAGGATGAGTTATTGTCATCTTAAAAAAAGTATCTAATTTGACCCCTGCTATCAGTACTAATTGAGTATGACCACATATTCCAAACTCTGTGCTTTAAATTGTTGTTTTTTCTTGCTTCAGTCATCTGAACAGACTTTCAATTTTGGTACACATGCAAATAATTATCTTTCACATAACCTGCATTTCACATTATATACTTATTATATTCTAAAGTATGAGGCATCTACATAAATAATACCATACTGTGAGCCACAGAGCAGTATCAAATAGAATTACTGTTGTTATATAAGCATAACTTGGGCTTAGGGCGACCAAGGTGGGAATCTTCTTAGTTCTTTTGAGAGGACATTCCTATAGAAAATATTTGTCCCAGTACCTGAAAATGGATGTTGGAGGAGGTGCAGAAACTCTGAAATGTATAAGCTATATGATGAACATGATGATGTGAAATTTATTAATCTGGACATGTGATGAGGATGGAAGAAAGTAATCCTGCAAATAAAGTCCTTTTTACCAAACCACTAGGAAATGGAGATAGAAGGAGAGGCAGTTCAAAGTTGAGGTGGCGTGAATTGTTAGAAGAGGAGGTCACATGGGTTAGGTTCAGAAATTGGAGAGTTAATACTGTCTTGTACTATAGGCCCAGTGAACATGATCTGAAACACATTTCTGAAATTATGCTGAAAATATTAGTTGCCACCATATAAAGTTCAGTTGCCTGGGTGATTGTCTAGGGTGGTGAGTAGCAACTCATTTTGCATGAAATCCTACATATTGGGGATGTATCATGCTTTCCTGGCAGTGGACTACACAAAGCTTGATTATCTAAGAATGGAAACAACATTAGTTGCAAACACCAGTGACAAGACAGACACTGCCTCTTACTGTTTCAGGCTTCATTAGGAGTAAAGGGTTTATTTGTGTTGACTGTAGTATGTACTTGGTTGTGATGGACAGGTAATTGTCAGTTCTAAAATTGCCCTCCTCTTGCAGCAGGTCTGAATTACTGTAATAGTTGTTATGATCACATTCTTTGCAGTGACACCATGTTTTCTGGTAGAAATTTACGAACATTTTGTGGGACTTGCTACCTCAGTCTTCAGGGTGGAAGTTGGGGGCAGAATATTTCTCCAAACTGCTGCTATATGTCTACCAGAATACAGGTTCAGATCCCAGATGATTTTCATCATAATAATTGTTGTGAGAACTTCAAATTTCAGAACATAGTATCTAATTACTGGAGCATTCTAAAATCTTGCATTTTCTTCATGTGTTTCTATTTCTTGTCATGATGATGAGTATGATGATTAGATTGGTGGTAGTGATGGCGGCAGCAGTGGTGGTGGTGATGATGATGATGTCATCATGAGTATGGAAGCTCACTGAGGAGGTCAAGTCCCATCCAGGGATGTAGACCCAATGGAACAAAAAGAAGATATAAGCTTAGGTTTACTTACATTAAGAATTATGAAATGGGTCTGCAACTAAAACAAGATATTGAAAATCTCAGAAAAGGAAAATAAATGATATTGTTAACTGGCTTGATATTATATCTTACTTACTTACTTACTTACTTACTCCATGGTGCAGAGTCCTTCTTGAGAAGTTAACTGGTTTGCAGCTAGTCAAGAAATTCCCCGCATTTCACGGAACCCAAAGGTTCATTACCGCACTCATAAGCGTTCACCACCCGTCTCTATCCTGGGCCCACCCAATCCAGTCCATATACCCACATCCTACCTCCTGGAGATCCATCCTAATATTAACCACCCAACTATGTCACCTAAATTCTAGTACCCACAAATAAAGCCTTCCCAGTTCTCTAACAAATTTAGTTGTGCACTTGCAGCCTTTCACTATACACAAATCATGTTACTTTTACTTTGTTTAGATGATATTGAAAAGAAAATTTCTGTCCAATATTGAGATTTTTTGTAAAACACTGTACCACCCACAACCTGAGATTAAAAAGGAAACAATTAATATTGATTCATTATATAGAACTGGAGGTTTTTAATGGTCTCACTACAGCAAAGGACAATTAAGTCAAAATTAGGCATGCCTCAAAAATATGGAACAGGTAATAAGTAGTATGGTACTTTATGTAAATGGCTATTTGAATAAGATCTATTCTTTCTCAAGAGGCTATAGATGACACCATCTCCAGATCTTGCATCAACATTACAAACATGTAGTGCTCTTTTCAAGCAAATTATTCCTTCTTTCTGCATTCAGTAGCACTGGGGTCCAGTCAGACGTTAAAAGAAATGAGTACCAAGGAATTTCCTTTGGGTTAAAGTGTAGTCAGCACATAGAGCTGGCAACTCTGCTGTCTTAGTTGTGATAAAAGTCAAAGTAAGGATGGAAACCGAACATTCCATACCTCTCTGAGTCTTCGTGACTTGTTACAGGAAAGCTTTATCTTTAGGACTTACTTTATTTACAGTTCACAAATGAAAGTTAACTCCATGACATATTGTCATCTAATAGCCTCTATTTGTGATTTATTCTGAAACAGTTTTGAAATGACTTGGCATTACATTTACCAGTGTATATAAATAATAACATTAAATGTAAATTGTGTTTTAATTTATAACAGTATTGTCTTACAGAACATACCCCGCAACAAAATGATTCGCAGTTTACAAAGTATGAAGAACATACATATCACATTATAGACTTATTTCTGTTCTCACTACTATTTGTTTTTGTGTTCGACAGTCATGTACTACTAATAGTAACATACAAGTTACATTAGCATGTTGTTTAACGGGAAATTTTAAATTCAGAAGAGATCTGTCTACTAACAAAACTACATAGGCCTACAAACTTGCACATAAAGTAAAAATGTTCACTAACGAAATATGGTGTATGAAGAATTTTCTAAGTTTAGCTAAGGCTTTTCAATGTGCTAATCACATGACATCAATAATTTCATGGAACTTACAGAAAAGAAGGTAATGTTGGTAAATGGGATGTGATGTCTTACAGATGAGAGCCATTTTGGTGTGGTAGTTTAATCAGAACTGGTGAATCACAGAGTTAATTTTAGAAAAGTATTGTTTTATGTAAAACAGCCCTGTTAAGAAACACTCACATGCAGGATGCTTCCTCTGGAGACAAAACAATCTGGAGGTAAACTACTCCCCCACTCAGATCTCCAGGGGGGGAGTGTTTTAAGGGGAGGCATCATACAGAATACAATGGGCGATGAAATTAGGCACTTGGAACGTTAGGAGTCTTTATAGGGCAGGTTCCCTTAAGACAGCAGCGAGGGAATTAGCGAGGTATAAATTAGATGTAGTGGGTGTGCAAGAGGTCAGGTGGGACAAAGGTGGCACAGTAAGAGCAGGGGATTATAATTTCTTCTACGGGAAAGGAAATGAAAATCATCAATTGGGAATGGGTTTTTTTGTGGAATAGTATCAGCAGCAAATAGAGTAGAGTTTGTTAACGATAGGTTGTCATGTATAGTGTTGAGAGGTCGCTGGCGTAATATCATTGTTGTAAATGTGCATGCACCAAGTGAGGAAAAACGTGATGAGTCAAAAGATACTATTTATGAGGAATTAGAGCAGGTGTTCGATCACTTCCCGAAATATCATATAAAAATGTCACTAGGAGACTTTAATGCAAAAGTGGGGAGGGAGAATATTTTCAAGCCAACACTTGGACAGGATAGTCTCCATCAGGATAGTAATGATAATGGGGTTAGAATAGTAAACTTCGCCACAACAAAAAACTTGGTTGTTAAGAGCACGATGTTCCCTCACTGGAACATTCATAAATACACCTGGACCTCCCATGATGGTAAGACTCACAACCAGATTGACCGCGTATTGACGGATAGGAGATGGCATTTGAGAATACTGGATGTGCGAAGTTTTAGGGGAGCTGATTGTGATACAGATCACTATCTGGTGATTGCAAAAGTTAGGGAAAGATTAGCAGTGGGTAAACAGGCTGCACAGAGGCAGAGATTTAAACCTGAGGAAGCTAAACAAGCTGGAGGTTAGGAAACAGGATCAGATTGAGATTACAAATAGGTTTGCAGCTTTGGAGAACTTGAACGATGACGAGGACGTAAAAGGACTTGGGAGAACATTAAAGAGAATATCAAAACCTCAGCGAAAGAGTGTCTAGGTCTACACGAATTGAAGCAGCATAAACCCTGGTTTGATGAAGAATGTTTAGGTTTTTTGGATCAAAAGAAGTGGGCTAAAATGCAGTGGGTTCAGGATCCAAGCCAAAGCAGTGTAGATAATCTGAACAATGTAAGGCATGAAGTTAGCAGACATTT
>Ga0123354_10018550_pt1 | contig 10909 bp, 6 predicted proteins | sample TergutLab28metaG_2_FD_97872 | JGI IMG/M metagenome (GOLD analysis project Ga0123354, IMG submission 97872) | Labiotermes labralis P4 segment gut microbial communities from Petit-Saut dam, French Guiana - Lab288 P4 | ecosystem: Host-associated > Arthropoda: Insects > Digestive system > Gut ... | reverse complement strand
GACCACGTGACACCCCTCTATCCGCAAAAGTTGGCACTAACTTCGCCGACCGGCGGCGGCCGCTCTGTCGGTATAGTTCGCGTGCGGACTAAGGCCACGGAGTTTAGTTTTAGTTTAGTTTTATCCAAATGTTCTCCTTTCCAGATAAAGTATTTAATTTGCTCTATATCATATATATATATAACATTCCGATCATATATTATCATAATATCATCTACGTATCGGAAATTATCTAATAGTTGATAATTTCGTATCATTTGTGCAGTATAATTTTCTTCTATATATTGCAGGAATATTTCCGATAATATACCAGAAGAAGGAGGTCCCACAGCCAGACCATCTCTTTGTTGAAAAAGCCTGTTATTACACGAAAAATAATTTTGAAGGATAACAATGTCGTATGTACTATTTTTAATGTTTGCTAATGTATTGTCTTACTGTGAGAAGGCTAAGGACCACACGTCCAGCCCTAAGATAAACGACATCCATCGCCGCCTGTCCTCAGCTGCCTGTTCAGTAAGAACTATAGAATATTCACAACTACCCTCCATATCCGCAGGGCGTCTCCTCTACGCGTAGCACAATGATGTGGCAAGGTACCCAAAATAAGGAAACTATAGATACTTTGAGCGTGCTTACTGTAGGCCTACTTAACTCTGACGTAAGCAACTGTCGTAGTGGTATTCTCCACTTAACATTTTAATCGGTTGAACCACCACAAGTACGAAGTAGACTGAGATGGAAGTAAATATTAAAATTAATGCCCAAATATAGAGGCTTTAATGTGTGGTGTTGGTATATCTGGCTCAGGATACGGACTACGACGAGTTGTTATGACCACCAACGAATCTTCAGCTGCAATAAACTGTGGAGCGGACGAATGTCTGCTGAAGAGAGCCCTGCTGCGTAGTTGGCCAGAGGGGTGGATATGAAAGTGACCAAACCACGTGTACTGAGTAGGTATTGCGATTAGGAACATTTTGCACTGCTGCTGGCCAGTAATTATATTTGAAATTCCTGCAAACACCGAGTCATTTGTTTTCGTTTTTGGAAAGCGAGAGAATTGTGATTGACAAACTGCAGGTGTTGGTATTCTAACGCTGGAGTGAGGCCTGATACTGCACAGACGAGAGGCGAACCATGTCTGACTTCCTGGCACGGGGTCTACATTCAGCATTCGAAAGTAGTTCAAGTGATCAAGACATGTCCTCATTTCTAAAGGGTTCTGAACATGATATTTTATAGCAGAGGATAGGATTAGGTAGTTCAGACACGCTTTCATTCGGTTAACTTCTGATCCTTCCAAATGGATGCACTGTAGCCTGCAGATGATAGCGGTATTCAGGTGGATGTTACTCTCGTTATGGAATTTTGGCTCTCAAACAGGGATTATGGGATTAAAAAGTCCCATAATCTCCCTCTTATGAATATTACAGACAAAATAATTGTAAAAAAACAAGTTACGAAATGTACAGCGTCTAGTCCAAACTTTCTCGGACGGTAGGTCACTTATATGTGACTATTTTCAAAAGAATAGGACGTATTGTACTGCATGCAAGAAATTTTCTCTACAGAATTTATTTCAGACACTTGGCACTTCGACAAGCAGGTCTGTTCGTCAAGATACGTCGCGGAAGCGCACATCAAACAATGCAAGTCTTCATGCACAGCTGCCGATAAACTAACAGGTCTAAACGAACTTCGAAATGGGGTCCACAGTTTTTCGTAAAATGCTCCAGTGCCAGACTGAAACAAAACAGTTTAACAGTTCGGAAAAGCTCTCGTGCGAGTACAAAGACGGAACGATTTTAATAGGCGCTCCATGCCAAGAAGTTTATTTGCAGTGCGTTATTGTATTGAATGATATTCTGCGTCAAGTCCATTCAGTGTTTGTGGTCTCAGAAATTAAAACCACTGAATGACGACAACACGATAAGTGTATGGCCAATTGCAATAAACAGAAACTAGAGGTTCTTTTTACAGTTGCTATAAGAATAAATGGGTGCATGGAACACGTGGCGACCACGTGGAATAAACGTATGGACTGCACGATTAAGTGCAATGTGCATATACTGCATTGCCTTTGAGCGACAGGACTCCCTCCGATTGCATCACACTGACTGCAAAATTTGCAACACCATTAACTGAAGTAGTATAAGAACAGGCGCCAGAGTAAACTTCGTCATGAAACAGGGTGTTCGGTAATGAATACTTAGTGGTTCCTCTAGGAACAGGTATGTAGTTAAACACATCTTAATCACTGAGGTGTATTTAATGACTGTGATGGAAACAACTACATGTTTCCATCACAGTCATTAAATACACCTCAGTGATTAAATTGTGTTTGACTACATACCTGTTCCTAGTTTCACACACTCAACGGGGATGACACACTTCCTAGATTTAGTGGTTCCTCATTTGCCCCAGTAGTTCCCCGCATTTTGTGTCAGCCGGAAGGTCGTCACCATAATCACACACTGTTATCAGTGGATCCTAAGCCAATGGACTCAATTTCAAATCCTTCCAAAATATTTATCTAAGGCACGTATTAATTTGGTCTCCACATGTGAGCTGAAATTTTCAGAGATGATAATGTCTTTGAGATTTCCCGACCAAAAATTTTACATCTGATGGTCCACCAGTCAGATGTCTCTCTCGCTATGATCATCCTGATACTGGGAGACGAAAGAAGAGAGCCAAAGGCCCATACATCCATATACATCCACATACTCGCAGAGGCCGTACAGCGGTGATGATACAGCACGACCGACAGAGAGCTGCCTGAAGCAGTTTCAATAGCGCCCTTGTCACAGGGTGTCAAAGTGCACTGTTTTGTGAGCGGGAATTGAACTAATTAAACCATAGGCTAACACTGCCTGCCTCGCACGCCCCTTCACAGCATGGCACCTCTCCCAGGAGAAAACCGATAAATGACCCTCTGGGGACTCCTAGTGGGAGGATAAACATGAAGGGAGACGGCGCCTGCGGTCTGCAGTGGATTATTCCTAATGTGGGCTTTCGAAATGTTGGCCCACATTCTGCAGACCTGCTGACCATCCTCTTACAGCAGGAACTCGCGTATTTACTTATGAATCGTGAACTGGGATATACACAGTAGAACGGCGCGATAGTTCAATAAGAATGTATTACAAGAGATATTTCACAAAACCTTCATTGTGTAATTTAAGGTACCACTCCAGCATTTGTCTGGAGGCACTGAGGAAGACCACGAAAACCTCCAACCTTTTCTGTAGGAAAGCAAATGGAAAAAAAAAAATTTGTGGGCCTAATTATAAATTATACCTAAACTTTAAACTAATGTGTCATTAATGATAATATCCTGTCATCAACAGGTAAAACTTATTTGAAATCGATATTTAAAATGTTGTTTAGGCTTGTGTAACTCTCCGCGGTACCGCAGCTGGTTTGAGACAACGGGCTACAAGCCGCAAGGTCGCGGGTTCGATTCCCGGTGGTGTCATCGCAGGTTTCATTGACATAATCCTTCCTTCCGCACCACAGTCCTGCTGTAGACTCAACTCCTAACAGCAACGAGTACCAGGAATATTTCCTTGGGGTGAAGGCGGCCCGTGCGAAAGGCTGATAACCTTACCACCTTCATATGCAGACTGTCGTGAAATGTGGGAACTTCAGGCTCCTGGTACCCTCATAGCCTGTTGAGGCCCAGACAGTTATTGCTTTACCTTTACCTATGTAACTCCCGCGGTACATAACCCATAACAGGGTGTACAGAAGTCATGAAGTGCAGCATCGCGAAATTTTCTTTAGTTTACCGTGCCAATGTAAACATGTAACCACCAAGCTGCAGGATACGCCTGCTCTAACATAATGTTATTAACAAGTAATGAACTTGTATATATTTTTATTCTATAGTTTAACTTTCAGAGTAACAATGCTATTCTCCACACTTAATCAGTCTACAAGGAAGAACTCGCCATTTCTTCCACAAAAGCAACAGATCAAAAAACTGTTTGGTAAATTTTCATACAACAACAATTACTAGGAAGTGTGTCATCGCCGTTGTGTGTGTGAAAATTGGAAAGGGTATGCAGTCAAACACAACTATGTCAGTTAAGGTGTATTTAATGGCTATAATAGACAACTACATGTTTCGGCCTTTACTGACCATCTTCAGGTTGTCTTCAAGAGAATTTAAGGTCCTACTATATACACTGTGCGCGCACGTGGTGCAGAGATCTGTACATACGGGGCTTATTGCGTAATGTAATTTCTATATGTGGTGGTATGCTGTGACTAGAGGCATACCACCACTTCTGCGTCTTCCGAGTTGTCTCTTTCCTTCAGGTTTCCCCACCAAAACCCTGTATACACTTCTTCTCTCCCCCTTACGTGCTACCTGCACCGCCCATCTCATTCTTGTCGATTTGATAACCATAATAATATTTGGTGAGGAGTACAGATCATTAAGTTCCTCATTATGTAGTTTTCTCCACTCCCCTGTTTCTTCGTCCCTCTTACGCCCAAATATTCTCCTCAGTACTCCATTCTTAAACACCCCCAGCCTACATTCATCCCGCAATATGAGCGATCAAGTTTCACACCCATAAATAACAAGCAAAATTACAGTTCTGTATCTCTTAATCTTTATATTTTTGGATAGCAAAGTGGAAGACAAAAAATTCCTGGCCAAATGATAGCAAGCATTCCCTGACTTCGACATGCACTTAATTTCTGCCTAAATAGAATTTTGATAAGTTAAGGTTGTTCCCAAACATTTGAACTGTTCCACCTTTTCAAAGAATTTATCGTCAATATTTATATTGTGACTTCTTCCTGCATTCTGATCTCGAGATTTGACCTTCTAAGATCTATTTTAATAATATCCTTACCTCTACCGTTAGGTCTGCAGAATAGTCTTTGTTCTTCTGGGTCCCTACAGCTTTTCTTTAGATATTAATGGTCGTTTGCTGAATTAAAAAAAAATCCTGCCCTTTGTGGAACCCGACAGTTCATTACCGTGTTCAAAAAAGGCCGCTGCTGCTGCACATAATTCTTCACGCTCTCCGACCAAATTTTATGCGCGTCTTTTATCCTCTCAAACGTGCCAAACGTAACAGTAATTTCATTTTTCTTCCAAATACGCATTGGCGACATTCAGTGTCTGGTCATGCTACTGAAACTTAAGTTGATGAAACTACTAAGTAGAAATAGCCTAACGTAAGTAGGCCTGCTGCGTGAAATATACGTCTATATGTCTAGAGGTTTTCATTTTATGACGCTACATAATGCTGAAATGGTCTAGGCCTTCTCGTTTTTATAATCACATTCGCACTGTCATAACCCAAAAAGCCCGTATTTTGGGTCTAAATTTCCCTGTCTGTGAAGGTAATTACATAAAATTGATATTATGACACACTGTAACTCTGCTATTACGTGTGTAGCCCCATTCCAAAACAAGTAGATGCAACACTACCTTGTAAGCTGTAACTAAATTTCCCTCCATTGCCGGTACAGTGACTGGGCTACGGGCTAGAAACCAGACGATACCTGGTTAGATTCCCGGCGGAGGCAAGAGATTTTTCTCTCCAAAACAATCAGACCAGCTCTGAGGTCCACCCTACCTTCGATGGATAATGAGGGATATATACCCCAGGATAGAGCGGCCAGGGTGTGAAGATTCATCTAGTGTCAAAGTTAAGAATGTTGAAGTATGCAGTATCTTTCCATTCCATAAGACCCACAGTACACCACCATCCACCCCACCACGTCCAGGCATGGCGCCAAAATATGAAATGTTAGACACAAAACTAGTCCGGTCTGTCAGAAGAACAAGCGCCACCCTCACATTCTCGCATGGGATAAAATGTTTCCCATGTCCTGCACTGCGCCTGCAGAAGACAAACTTTACCGTCGTAAATCTCGACACTTGGGACGGGAAATGTCATGTGTGAGGGAAATAGCCTATGGTTTATTGCGCACCAGTTGGTAGTCAAACTGTCTCATTGCTCTATGCAACACAATGGGGATCATATGCGAACTTCCTTCAGTGGATGAACTGCCTAATCCCTAGATTGTTTTTGGCGTGGAAAAATATTCTTCTAGACAGACGTATGCAGTAGGATTTTATAGGCCTAAGCCAGAGTATTTGCTTGAATTATTTAGTCGGTTTCTGCAGACTCATTTCCTTTACTCATTAGCGGAGTTTTGATATGGGAGCAGAATCAGCGTCATTTAAAGCAGTGCTAAAAATGCTACAGAACAGAGGCGTCTCTAGAAACTCACAATTTAACGTTCCGTATAGCTCAAGATTCCGTTCGTAAAGGATATGACGCGACATCACTGGGTAAGCAATTCCCTGAGTTTCTAGACAACAGAGTGGTCTCATATGGAAGTGCCAAAACGTGCTTAATATGTCACCTTGAATAAGCTGATCCTTGAAGTTGACTCTACTGTGATGTCTAAAAAATTCGGGATCCGGTTATCCAATCACTAGGCATCATATCCAAGAAAAGCGTAATATTGGGATCCCAATATCTAAAGAGCCGCTGAGACTTATTCTGCTGGAGGCCTTATGATGACCTGTTAACAGGTCGAAACATGTAGCCTATATACTCCAATATATAATTGTTGTGTTGACGAGTATTAGTCAATTTGTTATATAAAGCGGAATAGCTGTTTAAGGTCTGTTGGCTGATACAAAAGTAACAGATATACACACTGGCACTCAAACCAAGTACAACTTCATAAACCCATCCGCGGGTCCTGTATCTGTTTATTTTCCTAGTCATCTTTTATCAGAACAAAACAAGATAGCCTATTGACGGTGGAAGGCGTTGAAATGACGTCTTTAAACGTCCCTGTAGCACGCAGTTTTTAGGGCAGAAGTAAATATTATGGTCTTACGTCAAGTGATACAGTGTGCACGTATTTTGGCAGAACTGAAAATGTTTGGAACAAAATGCTGCCTCCATATTTTGTATAAACAGCGCCAAGACGGAGACAGACAGACAGACAGTTTCTTCAAAACATTTGCGTACATTTAATAAAGTACACGGTGTCACATTCCAGAGGACTGCATCTTGTTTTTATTATTCTCTCCTCTGAAGAATAATTGTTTTATTAAATCAAACCTGTACATACAATGCTCAATCACGGCTTTGTAAGACCAGGAATGAGTATGCGACGTCCAGGCAGAATTCCATCCGTTTTTGAAGTCGACATTTGGGGATCGAATCCCAGTGGGAGAGAGTGTTTCCGCACCCGTCCAGACTGGCCCAGGGGCCCACCCATCCTACTACAAAAGGGTAGCGGGTCTCTTTCCCGGTGTTAAAGCTGCTGGGCCGTGGAGCTGAGCAACCGAGGTTAAAGAAAGACTACAGCTATACCTCTACTCTTCCTTTAGACCATCATAACCTCTTTTAGGGCGAACTTTATTTTTTCCCTTGAATTTGGTATTAAATGGACTTTGATTATCAGCTGAATGCCCAGACCACCTTTGCCGCCAATAATATTACCCCTCCTCTCAATAGGAGGGGGACCGCGGTAGCACAGTGGTTAAGGAGCTGTGTTGCAATTCGGAAGGTCGCTGATTCGATCCTAGCTGGTGTCAGTGGATTTTTCATTGACATAAAATCCTTCCGATCGCCCTACGGCCCTGGGGATCGTCTCAGCCTCTAACGGAAATGAGTACCAGGAGTATTTCCTGGGGGTAAAGGCGGCCGGTGCCTAAGGCTGACAACCTGCCACTGTGCCGTTGTCACGAAATCTGGGAACCTTAACTTCCTAGAACCCTCTGGGCCTATCCGGGACTATAACGGGACTGCTTTACCTTTACCTTTACCTCAGTAGGAGACTGAGTACAGTCGTGCAGGGCATAGCAGCTGCAGCTTGCCGGAATCAACCTGCAGTTGTGCGTTCCACAGCTCAGTCGCTTTGTTGCAATAACTATGCCTACGCTTTTAGCGTAATGTCGCAAACAGCTGAACTGTCAGGTCAGAGTATAAGAGCTGGGAATGTGAACTGGGGTCAAGCAATTTACGGAAGGGGGAGCGGACAAACAGGGGACCGACCAGCCGCAGTGACACGGGCTGGCGCCCGAGGATGGACGAGGAACTGCCACTGACTGATGAGAATAAAGCTGTGTGAAATGCGACACCATCTCCTATTTTCTTCGTTGTTCTAAAAAGTAACCCGCAGATATGCTGAGTGTGACACAGCTCTGGTACACACACGGGACTCACAAACTGTCCACATTCTGACGGTGCCTCGGTTTATGTTTGTGGCCGCTGTTAACACAAGTAACTAACCAATCAAACTTCTCTAACAGTAACACCATCTAAACACTAAGTTATTTAAAATCTCAGCTCCTAGCTCTCAGGAAATACACTGCCGTCGTTTTTTGGGAGCGCCGGTAAAGTTGCGAAAAAGCTACCATTAGTTTCGTCGTGACCTTCAAGTCCGCCCGCCCCCAAGGAATTTGACGGATTTTCAAAAAAAAAAAAAAATTATATTCGAGTATTTTTCTAAAATCCGTTGAAAAAAATTTCAAGTTTCATTAAAATCTAACAAGAACAACGGGTGCGTATACATTACATGAAGACTTTTCTGCATTTATAACAGCATCTCGCTGAATTCTTCTTAGAATGAGAAAAGTTACAGACAAAATTGGTAGAGAAAATCAAAACACACATTTTATGTCCAGTAACTTTTTGCGAAATTTTGCCTTTGGTGAGATAATATGGAAAAACACGGTAAAGCCGGACAGGTCACATTTGACACAATGACACGGCCCATGCCCTTTGCATGCTGAATAAGTAAGGCTAAAGACACTCAGTCACAGTATGTAACACATCGCTTTTCCATGCAACAATGGTTACTCAAACGCACCTCAATATTACATAATCCGTACATTGCCTGTCTCGCATAATATGACCTACATTAAAATAAAACGGTCTCTGTGCATGCATTTGATGAAGTAGAGTTTAGCTGGACGCGTTCTTATCCCCGGGATCAGATGGCAGGGAATGATCAGGTCTAAGACTCGACCGTCGTACACACGTGCAAAGATCCTTGTCTACCCATTGACAATGAGGCTGGGTGGACTGCAGAGGGGGTCTAGACTGTTTAGAAATGTGAAAATCTTCTTGTTTGTGCCGAAAATCAAACAAAGATTGCTGGGTCGCTCACACTGAGACGTACCGCTGCTCGTTTGGTGCTCTTCGGGAAGACTACTGCAGTCCGCATTTTAAATCCTACGGCACGCACGAGTTGAGGTGCCCAGGGTGAAAGCAGACGGTCATGTACTGGCACTTACCGCTGTACTGGCACCTACCGCTGTACTGGCACTTACCGCTGTACTTTGAAGGTTTACTGTTAATTCGGACACCATTTAGATGTAGTCTCTTGATCAACAAACTACATGAAGATAAGGAATCCGGGTGTTCAGTTTCGTATTCACATAAGACCACTTCAAGTAATATCCTCACTGAGGCACCTCATTGTCATATTGAAGAAAGTTTATAAGCTCGTCAGTAAATTATGTGCCTAAAATGGAACTTACAGCTCGCTACCCTAATTACAAAATTCCAACGACAGTCCCAATCTTGAATCATATGAATCCAATTCAAGCATTACAATTAATTTTCTGGAAATCATTTTAATATTATCTAAATCTGACCCACTTCTTTGTCACCCAACTGACCTCTCAGACCGAAGATTTCCAACATCAGTGTTCCATTTCGGTGCTCGCGACACTTCTGTTTTATCGTATTTGCTTAACTTAAATAGTTAACATAATGTGAGGAGTAAAGAACTCAGGCAGGTTGATTTGATCTTTTGCGTTTTTTTTGACAATATGAATAATATTGCTTATTTATTAAATTAAAAAAACAACTCGCACAATTAAATTAAGATTAAGTTTACGTGAAACTAGATTTGAAATTTCTTTTTATAAAAAAAACAAAAACTTAATGAGCGTCTTTATTATGTCCATTTAGAATGCAATAATCAATATCAAGTATTTATGGAACTGCATACAGTTTAAAAAAAGTAATAAGAAGAGTGAAATGCTGTGTGTAAAATATGTATTTTTTTTTTTGGAATTTGATAGAGTGAAGTAAAAAAAGGAAGTTGCACAATATTTTGCTACCCCTTCCTCAATGTTTTAAGTTCGATAGGCCTATACTGCGATAACAAGGAAAATGGCTGCGTGAAGTCAGAAGAGAAACAGGTAGATTTATGCTTTTGTGTAGTGTAATGTTTACATTTATAGAGGACAAACTGAAAGAGAGGTGTTTATAAACTAAGTGGTAGACTATTTATTTCCAACTTAATTTATTTCTAAATACTGAAGTTACTGCTCGCGGCTATCTGCACCGTAACTGCAGGTTCCAAGAATATAGAATAGAGTATAGCCCTAAGTAATGGTCATTCAATCACTTTGCTCCACATTCTTTTGTAAGGCATAAATAGACGCTTTCTTCCGTGTCCATTCAAACAGAGGACGCACATTCCTACAGCACTCTGAAGTCTCTATGTTTCTATTCGCGACCAACAATATGTTTAAATTATTGATCATTAACAAATTACTCAACATTCTAGATATGAAATCACAATTTTGCCCACAGTGGCTCGAAGCCTCTCATACTAATTGAAAACCTAAATTAATTAATTGAAAAATTCCCCACATGAATGAAAATTTCGAATTTAACTGAACCAGGCCAACCGTATACAAACAAACAATTCTGTTAATCTTATGCGTATTGGACCGTGCATCATCTTGATATTTGAATAAAGGTTGACCAATTAGATGACACTTGCTTTATTATCTACTGCTCAACATGTTTCAGACGTTAATACGTCCATCTTCAGGAGCTAGCGAGTACTTGTTGCGTTGTGTAGGCTGACTTGAGGCGTGCTGGTGTTATGT
>Ga0123354_10018549_pt1 | contig 10910 bp, 8 predicted proteins | sample TergutLab28metaG_2_FD_97872 | JGI IMG/M metagenome (GOLD analysis project Ga0123354, IMG submission 97872) | Labiotermes labralis P4 segment gut microbial communities from Petit-Saut dam, French Guiana - Lab288 P4 | ecosystem: Host-associated > Arthropoda: Insects > Digestive system > Gut ... | reverse complement strand
GGATATGATCGGCGGCGGACAGTTCACGTCTTTTCTGGGAATCGACAGCGATCATTTTGATCAGAGCCTGATTGTCCGTTCCGCGCAAGTACACGCCTTGATGCCCATGATGCAGTTTTCGGTTGCGCCTTGGCGAATCCTGAGTCCTGAGAATTTGGAAATTGTTCGTAATGCCGCCCTGTTGCATGAACAGATGGGCGCATATATTTTAGAATGCGCGCAAAAATCGTCCCGGACGGGAACGCCCATCGTCCGGCACATGGAGTATGCCTTTCCGAACGAAGGTTTTGCCGAATGTAAAGATCAGTTTATGTTGGGCGATAAATACATGGTCGCCCCGGTCATTACGTCTGAAAATAGCCGCATGGTGAAACTTCCGAAAGGAAAATGGAAAGACGATTTGGGGAAGATTTATACAGGTGGGCAATCATTGAAGTTTGATGTACCTCTTAATCGGTTGCTTTATTTTGAAAGATTGCCGTAGAGAGATGCATCTTAATCTATATTTTTTATGAACCTTCATTATTCATATACTTTCTTTTAATATTTTCTTTAGTGGTAAAATCAATCGTTCCAGCAGCGAAATATTATCCGTGACTATATCGGCTTGTCCCTGCATATTGGGTAAATAAGGTAGTTCTTTATTATAGGTGGTAACAAGTTTATCTGGTAAACTAATTTCCACTGTGTAATATATTGTTTCGCCCGTTTGAACCGGAACTAACGATATATTGGCCACACTCCCGCGAAGAATGCCATATTCGTTTTCTGGAAAATTCTCCAATCGGATATTTACTTTTTGTCCGATTTTTACCTTACCCGAACGGGTAATGGGCAACATAGCCTTCCCGATAACATTATAAACTGAATCCGGTACAACGGTAAATACTTCTTCTCCTGCTGAAACATTTTGATTTTCAATCCAATATTTGGAAAAAGTGATTTTGCCATCAATAGGCGCTCGCAGTGTATAATTTAATTCCCAATCCTGTATTCCTGTTTTCAATTGCGATACAAACGATTGAAGTTGTGTTTGTAAACTATTCAGTTTTTCGGTACCCTGTTCTTCTGTATCTAACAGAGATTCTTTCAATTGCCCGATTTGAATTTGCATATTATTCAGGTTTGTATGCATGTTTTCACGGGATGTACGACTTTGTAGAAAAGCGTTTTCAGCCGTTTCAAATTCTTCATCTGCCAATACTCCTTTCTTATGCAATATCGAATCTCGATTATATTGTTTTTGAGCAATCACAAACTGTTCTTCGGTGATTCGCTTCTGATTAAGCAGGGTAGAATATTGTTTTTCGTACTGCGATATTCTTTCTAAGGTCATCATTTTTTTTTGTGGGTAATACAATAATCGTTGGTATTCGGAGTATTCGAACAGCGTGGTAGAAAAAGAGGTGTAGAGTTGTTGGAGAGAACCGAGGGAAAGGAATGAAAAAGAGGAAAAAGGCGAAGAGTGAAAGGTAAAGAGTGAAGGAAGGTTTAACAGAGAGTCTAAGTAGTTTTTTAGGAATTGAATATCTTCCGTTTTCGCCGGATTATCAATTACAGCCAAATAATCACCGGCTTTTACTTCTTGATTATCGGCCACATACAGTTTTTTTAGTTTTCCGGATGCATGTGCAACTACGGCTGCCGGAGGTGTAGAACCTGTCAAAACAATTTGCGCTGAAATAACATCCGGGTATTTGATAACAGCGCTTCCAATCAGAAGAATAACGACGACAACAGCTAAGACGGTAATTCCCCACCGTAATATCCACGGTGGAACAGCGCCAAGCACTTCTTGAAACTCTTCGCTGCGTAATTCTATTTTTTCTTCTTCTTTCATCGTTTCTTTTGTCTTAACTTTGATTTTATTAAGATTTACAAGATTATCAAGATTTTTGTAATCTTGTAAATCTTATCCATCTTGTAAAAATCATGGTTCAGACACCCAACTCCAATTGATTCTTCACTAACGTATAATAAACTCCCTTTTTTGCTGTCAGCATTGTGTGTGTACCTTCCTCTATCATTTTCCCTTTTTCGAGAACAATGATGTTGTCGGCATTTTGAACCGTGCTTAGCCGATGAGCTACAATCACAACGGTTTTACCCTTGTAAAATTCCGCAAGATTATCCATGATAATCCGTTCGTTATTGGCATCCAAAGCATTCGTTGCTTCATCGAAAAATAAGAAATCGGGATTTTTGTAAACGGCACGAGCAATCAATAATCGTTGCCGTTGCCCCTGACTGACGCCGTTGCCTTCCATACCGATTTTTGAGTTGTATTTCAACGGAAGCGATTCAATAAATTCCCTGATATTTGCCGTTTCAACAGCATGAAGTAAACGTTTTTTATCAATTTCATCTTCGCCAATAGCAATATTATTAGCAATCGTATCGGAAAATATAAAGCCATCCTGCATTACAGCTCCTGTTTTCTGCCTCCATAAATGAGGATTCATTTCATCCAACGATAGGTTGTCTATGGATATTTTTCCTTTAATTGGAGGATAAAATCCTAAAAGTAATTTGATAATGGTTGTCTTTCCACTTCCGCTAGCTCCTACTATAGCAGTCACTTTGTTTTGGGGAATTTCCAGAGTTAAGTCTTCGAGTATATAATCGCGCTGTGCTCCGTCGTAGCTAAAACACACATTTTCCATGCGGATAGTTTTATTTTCAGGAACAATATTGACTTTATTTTCAATTGTTTGTTCTTCGTCTTCTTTATTATGAATTTCATTTAATCGCTCCAAACTTATTTTAGCATCTTGTAAGGATTGGGCAAAGCTAATCACCTGACCAATGGGACCGCTCAATTGACCGATAATGTAGCTAATCGACATCATCATTCCCAACGTAATATTCCCATCTATTACTGCTTTTGCCGACAAGAATGAAATAAATAAGCTTGTGGTTTGATTGAAAAAAATCGATCCGATTTGCTGATACTGTCCCAAGGCTGTTCCTTGAATACTTATTTTAAACAGTTTCACTTGGATACGTTCCCATTTCCATCGCTGCTGCTTTTCACAGTTGCTGAGTTTGATTTCTTGCATTCCTGTTATGAGCTGTACTATATTACTCTGGTTAGCCGATGCCTGAGCAAAACGTTTGAAGTCCAATTTACGTCGATAACGCATGAATGAAAGAATCCATACCATGTATAAGATGTTTCCGACAAGGAAAACCAACAAAATTGATAAATTATAATACGCCAAGATAAATGCGAAGACAAAGAAATTTGCGAAAGAGAACAAAGTAGAAAGTGTTGTTCCGGACAGGAAACTTTGGATACGACTATGGTCGCCGATTCTTTGCAGGATATCTCCAATATTCTTTGCATCAAAAAACCTAATAGGTAATTTCATTAATTTGGTCAGAAAATCCGAAATCAGGGAGATACTAATGCGGGTATTGGTATGCAATGAGATCCAATTCTGTATAAATCCCATGCCCATTTGAGTAATGGAGAGAACCAATTGGGCGATTAACATCAGAGTAATGAAATTTAGGTTATTGTTGCCGATACCTTGGTCAACAACTGCCTGTGTGATGAATGGTAAAATCAGTGCAAGAATACTGCCGAGTATCATTCCAACGATAAGTTGAACATATTGCGATTTATAAGGAAGTAGATAGCGGAAGAAGTATGTTAAGTTTTTTTGTTGTTTTTCCTTGTCATCTTCATAATCGTAAAATTCAGGCGATGGTTGTAAAATTAAAGCTATACCGGTGTCTTTTCCTTTGCTTTTAGAGTTATACCAACACCGGAAAAATTCTTCTTGGGTCATTACATATTTTCCACTGGCAGGATCTGCAATATAAAATATAAAACCATCATTGTTAGCAAAGCGAAACAATCCATCCCCTTTTGTCCTTTGCCTTTTACCTTGCACCCGATACAGCACCACAAAATGATTCTGATTCCAATGCAAAATGCAAGGTAATGGAAGATTTTCAACTAATTGTTCATAAGTAACTTTAACTCCCTGTGTACGCATCCCTATACTTTCTGCCGCATCACTGATACCCAACATAGAAACTCCTTCACGAGTAATAAAGCTACGTTCTCGCAAGTTTTGCAAAGTATAACTGCGTCCATAGTGCTTCGCAATCATACGCAGGCAGGTTGGACCGCAATCCATGGCGTCTAATTGGCCATAGTAGGGAAAAGATTTACTCATTATGCTCATGGAAATGTATCATTACAATAAATTTATCCATTGCCAGGTGTGGTTTTGTAAAGATAATGAGAATAATTCTTCAGCTATAATACCATTGAGTAAAAAAGGCTTACCTCCCAAATTGATCATAATGTCTTCAGGATAAAGCGTTATTGTTGTATCGAAATACTTTGAATTTAATTGATCCCGAATATATTTACCAACCTTCCCTTCCAAATAACTAAACTTTAAATGAATTTTTTCCATACAATATAGCATTTCTTTCTTGTCTAAAATTGTCTCCACATGGGCAGAATACTGCGGAAATTGTTTTATGTCACATAAGGAACGGTAAATATCTACTATTTCATTATCAGGAATATTTTTCAGTATGATTGTATCAACAATATGCAAAATATGATCCAAAGCTTTTCGTATCAATGTATTTTCATTGTTTAATAGATTAGCGTAATTTTGTAGTCTAAATGTCCAATAACGGGCAAATCCCATATATCCGTTTAGCAAACTGAAATTTGAACAAAGATTATTTAATGTAGCTTTGTAAATAAATTCATCACATTCTGCAAGAATATTATTTGTGTTATTATCAATAAACTGATTTTGTGCTAAATATTCAAATCCTGTTCCTATTCCGGTCAATCCATTTTCATAATAGACTGGGATATTGTAATTAATCAAGTATCTGATTTCTTCAATTAACTGCATAGCATAATTTTCGTATAAATCATTACCTGTAAATTGGTAATAATGAAAGAAAAATATTACTTTTCCCATTTTGCCGTATAGCAATCCGAGATCAGCATTAACAGTATTGTCAATCATGAGATTTTGGATAATTTTATCAATAGGTGTCTTTTCGGACATGGTAAAATACAACAGATCATTTATTTTATTTAGATTTTTTTGTAAATTAAAAAAGTCTGTTCTTGATCCGTTTTTAGCTTTCTTTGCATACAAAATTCTTAATGTTTCATTACTTAACATTTCTTTTAACCCATTGTATATAGAGTCATCGTCTGTATCTACCATCATTCCATATTTTCCATCAACCAATAAATCGACTACTCCCGAAACTCTCGTTGCAATAATTGGTTTGCCCAAACATAAAGCTTCTCCAATAACAAGCGGAAGTCCTTCGGTATAAGAAACCGATACAAAAACATCTGAGGCTTGAAGCCATGGATATGGATTCTTTTGAAAACCAAGTAGAAAAACAACATTCTCTAATTTTGCTTCTTTTATAAGATTGAAAATCAAATCCTTTTGAGGGCCTTCTCCTATGATCCAAAGATTAAAATCGAATCCATCACTTCGTAACTTTTGAATAATTGGAATCAGGCGAGTATATCCTTTTACTGGTACAAGACGTCCAATACTACACAACGTCAATTTTTCCTCTCTTTTGTATGGAAATTCACTTTTGGATTTTAAGTTAATAATTTTTTTATCAAATAAATTGAATATAACCTGTTTTTTTGCCGTAACTTTTGGAAACAACCTTTCAAATTGTTGCATAGCGGTGAGAGAAACAAATATGATCTGATCCATCATATTATAACACAATGTTTCTTCATGGATATCGAAATACACAGATTTTGTCCAATGTCTGGTATATAAATCAACGTGTACCCATGCTATCTTCACAGCGCTCGTTTGATGTAATGCAATGAGTTTTGTAGCTATCCCTTCTAAAAATGCAACTTCGACATCATAGTTTTTTGATGGGAATGAATTAGTATCTTCGTAAATATAGCATTTTACAAAATTTGGAATATCATTAAAATATACTCCAAAATTTTCTACTACACACAAATCCACATCAAAATACTCATAATTAATTCTTTGTAAAATGTCTATTAGTACTCTTTCAGCGCCGCCACTTGCTAATGAGTTAATACAAAAAAGTACAGACCGTTTTTTGATTTTATTCATTGTTATAATTTCTAAACTTTTTGTAATAGCCCTTGTCGGTTGTTATACCAGATATTCATTAATTCCAAGATCATTACTTGATGTAAAATATTTAATCCTATTATTTTACAGGTAAAAAAGCAAAAATGTGTATAGTCATAATATTTTAAAAAATTGTTCACTGCATTCAACCAATTTATTAATTCCGGCGAATATTCATTATTGTTCTCATTTATATAGAACTCAATGGTTTCACAAACGTCGCTGATATCTATTTTATCTTTAATTAATTCGTTTACTTCGTTGATGATATTATTTTCAATATTAGCAGATATCTCATGACGTGTCTGAGATAAGACATTTTTTCGTTTACCACGAACTATCCAAAATCCTTTTACTAACAAATAGATGCCAAGTGATAAAAAAGAATCTGCCGAAAAGTCATCTGCCGCTAACTTTAGAGCTACATCAATCGTTTTCTGGTGGAAACAAATATATTGCTCCGAATAATGCGATAACATAAATTTATTCCATGTTAATGTATTATTGGGGATTAACGTATTATTATTTGATAAATTATCCCAAACTGTTTTCTTGTAAAAGAGTTGTATTTTTATTACAGAAGGATTTTGATCAACGAATGTTTGAAAATAAGTTTGTATCTCATAGAGATAATTGTCGTTATTAAGAAAAGAAACAAAAATTACTTGTATATGTTCTCCTTTTTCTTCAGAAAAAGAAATAAGTAAAGAGCAAAATTGATTTTTTCGTTCTTGATAAAAATGAATAATGTGTGCAATAAGTATTGCCCAATTTTCTCTAGCATAGAAAATAGAAAGAAAATACCACCGCTTATCATTTATATTAAGTGGAGTTGGTAACAATTTACCTACATGCTTCATAGTCTATAGTTGTTTTTTAGTTAAATATATTTTTCTCTTCCCAATCCTGAATTCATCAGGAATTTTACGATACAAATCTATAGGTTCCGAGTATTTTCTCTTAAAACGAACCAAATGATAAAGCATTGCTTCAAATTGTTTTCGGTAAATCAATGTACCTTTATTCCAAAGCATATTTCCAGCGAAGCCTTCGACAATCTGAAAGTCAAAATAAGCTTTCAGTTTGTTTTCTTCCTGCAACCGTCGCACAACATGTGTCATACTCTCTACTTCTGTTTTTATCTTGCTATAGTGTATGCCTTTTGCAAATTCAGGAAAGGCAAAATTGGTTTCATCGAAGAAAAAATTACGAGGCTCAGTAAATACTTTCCGGTAATCTTTACTTTGTTTAAATAATTCACGTATATCAGAATTATTTCGATACAAGGCAAAACAGCCGGTTAAATAATCATGGCGAGCGCTGATAATATCGTATTCATTTAATAGTTCATCTGTCATAAACGTTCGAATATTTCCGAAAATAACATCAATATCACAATAGCCCCAAAAATCATATTTTTTGATATAATCGTAAAAAATATATCCGAAAGCCGGTCTAAAATCACAGAGTTTATAGCCGGATTCTACGGTTACTTCAAAACCCAACATTTTACTCGCATCTTCCTTAAATTGTTGGATGGAATACGGTATAACATTAACATTTGCCGGCAAATTCAATTTGACATCTGTATTGTCTGTGAAAATCAAAAAATCAATATCTTGATTATATCGACAGGAATGGAGAAAATAAGGGAAATACCAAGGGTAATCCCCATGCCAACAAATAATCAAATTTATAGAAAATTTATTCATCCCTTCTGTGTACAGCTAAGATGTGTAATAATATTTGAATTTCAAAAAAGTTGATGAAAACAACAATGCTTTTCAATAAATTCAAAACAAGACTACACGAACATGTTATACATTGAAAACTTTGTTGAAACTGCTTATGCCATTCACTCAAGTTGATTATGTATTTTGCAATATCACAATTTTTTTATATCATTTCTACAATTTAATTGTAAAACAATATAATGAGCCATATATGAATTTTTCTTGACTGAATGATATAAGCAGTAAATTTAATTTCACCAAGAACACTTTGAATAATATATATTAGCGTTTTAAAAGGATGATAATCAATACTTCTATTAGTTAATGTATGTTATATTTAATTTCCAGTAAAACACTATTAAATCGTTATACAAAATTACTTAGATAATCTTCATTTCAATACAGTAGTTACTTAATTACAGGTATTCCCTCAGCTGGAGAACAACTACAATTCCCATAATAACCGTTAGTGGCAAAACAGGCACCCCCATTATTACCAACCATACAATATGTACCATTATTCGGATCAAGCATTGTTACTGCTATACATCCAGAAGCAGCCCAATAACAAATTCCATCGCTTGTTTTAGGCAAATCCCAAGCACTGCCACCCATTACATTCTTCATTTCTTTTTCATTAAGAATTTCTGAAATTCCTTTTAAATTAATCTTTTTCATACAAAAATTAGTTTTAAAAAATTATTATTAAAATATTAGAACACATATGTTGTATCTTGAAATAATTGTTTAATTGTTACTCCTTACCTGCAACAAGACAAGTAGTATTTATCCCGCATTAGTAAATTTTGTAAAGTATAATAAATCCTCGATTTTATAGTTTTCTGGCAGTTTGTAGCCATTCACTAAAACTGTCGGGGTTGCTCTCAACTGTGTCTTTTTTTTCCAAGATTCATGCTTTTGGAATTCAGTTTCAATATCAGGATTTTCCATATTTAAATGTAATTCCTCGAAAAAAGATTTTTTCAACGGTTTGCCCTTCTCAAACCAATCACCGATAATTCGCTCAAACTCTCGTTGTTCTTTTTCTAAATAAGCTGCAATCAAATATTTGTTTGCAAAATCCAAATCGGGGTGAAAAGATGAGAAAATGTATTGAATGCATATCTCTCTTTTTGTATTTTTCAACATCTTCTCTACTCTTTTATGCATTCGAGCACATGGATTGCAAAAAGGATTTGTGAAGACGGTAATCTTCAACACCGCATTCGGATTTCCAAAAAGAATTTGTGAATCGGCTTTATTCACTTCGTAAGCAGGCTGTTGAACAAGCAAAGTTTTGAAAACCGTTTCATTTGCTTTGATGGAATTGATTTTCTGTTTTATCTGTTCCATTTCACCTCCCCTACTGAGAGTTGGAATTAAGAGATTTAGGCCCAAAATTAAGATAGCATAAGTGCAACCTATTAATAGAATATCTTGTAAACCAGCTAAATCAAATTCGGGGAGTCGAATAGAATTGAATAGGCTATTGATTATAAAAATACTCCATAACAAAATCTGCACAATCAGGCAAAGCGGACACCATTGGCGAACTTTCATTTTTTGATACCAGACACTCCAAAAACTGTAAGGTAGCGTGAAAATGTTTAAAATAGCTAAGAGAAAAACAGTTCGCGGTAAAAATAATAACAATAAAACATTAGCAGTAAAATAACCCAATCCAATTTCACTCCAGCCGAAAACGCCCCAAAGCTTTGCGGCTTCCGATTCCAGCACGTTGTTGCAATCGCTTTTGCTAAATAACGTACATATTTTATCGGCATATTGATTATGAATGTGCATTTGTTTCAATATCAATAAATATCCAATATAAACACCCACTAAATTGATTAATAACAGCAACGAAATACTCCAGTTGGTAAATAGTTTATTATTGAGATAAGTCATTCCTAATATAAAGATACTCGCTAAAACCAAAATTACTTGTTGGACTATACCGAATAACTCTTTTTTCCGATGTTCTTGAAAATCCGGTTCAATAGAATAAGGAGTAGTTTCAGCTAAAAGAATAACTCCTGACCAGGCTTGAATAAACTGTGAAATTGGAAGTATTACTTTTTTACTATTCCAAAGATAGTAAACATTATCGGATTCTACTTTATACACAGCAACAAAATCACCTCCGAGATGAGCAATAAAAGGTGTCTCGATTTCTGCAATATCTTTTTCTTTGTCAGCAATTTTAGTAGAAGCATTTTCAATCCCATAGTCAAACAACATCTTTGAAAGACCGAACAGATTGTATTTGTGCGGATGCTCATTGAAGTATCGATTAGAAAATTCCTTTGTGTGCTTTACTTTTAGTAAAGCAAGAAAGTCCATAAAAATATTTTCTCCTTTGTGACGCATTAAATTTGGTTGACATAATTAACGGAACAAAGGTAATGATAGTATAATAAAACGTACAAACAATAAATTGCACAAAAAATATACAATTTATTGAATAATTTACTACTTTTGCAGACAAAATTTCATTTTATTGTGGCAATTGGTAATAATATTAGAAAATTAAGACTAGCAAAAAATTTTTCGCAGCAAATGGTAGCGGATAACTTGAATATTGATAGACGTACTTATGCAGCGTGGGAACAAGGCACACAGGATGTAAAAAGCAATTTTATACCTCGTTTAGCAGAATTTTTCGGTGTTGAAATTTCGGATTTGTTTAGTAGTGAAACAAACATTAATATTAAGCAGTCATTCAAGGATAGTACTATTAATACAGCTATTTTGATTCTCACCGATAAAGATGCTGTTAACAGAGTGTTAGATGCTATAAGAATGGAGGACATCAAGTAAAAGGACTAATAGTTTTGTATGTTATTTGATTTTTATTCCAATGAAAAAACTTTTTTATTGCTTTGCTTTTGCTGGGTTACGTCTACACTTGTCCGGATATGATCGGCGGCGGACAGTTCACGTCTTTTCTGGGAATCGACAGCGATCATTTTGATCAGAGCCTGATTGTCCGTTCCGCGCAAGTACACGCCTTGATGCCCATGATGCAGTTTTCGGT
>Ga0123354_10018548_pt1 | contig 10910 bp, 12 predicted proteins | sample TergutLab28metaG_2_FD_97872 | JGI IMG/M metagenome (GOLD analysis project Ga0123354, IMG submission 97872) | Labiotermes labralis P4 segment gut microbial communities from Petit-Saut dam, French Guiana - Lab288 P4 | ecosystem: Host-associated > Arthropoda: Insects > Digestive system > Gut ... | reverse complement strand
TGTGTGTGTTTGTGTGGTGTGTGTGTGTGTGTGTGTGTGTGGTGTGTGTGTGTGTGTGTGGATGTGTGGTGTGTGTGTGTGTGTGTGGTGTGTGTGTGTGGTGTGTGTGTGTGTGTGGATGTGTGGTGGTTGTGTGTGTGTGTGGTGTGTGGGTGTGTGGTGTGTGTGTGTGTGTGGATGTGTGGTGTGTGTGTGTGTGTGGTGTGTGTGTGTGTGTGTGGTGTGTGTGTGTGTGTGTGCACTTGTTAAAGGCAATCGCGAGTGGCCGTAGTCGTAACAGCCAGGACTGGGAACTGACTGTGGAAAGCGTTGTGTTCCGAATGTGAAAAAATTACAGTTCGAATTTGTTTGGGTACGACTTTCTGAGTTAGAACAATTGTCGATATGATGCCGAGAGTCAAATACTATTTCTAGATTCAAGAACAGGCAATATGCATTTTATGTATGTATTTTATTGATGTCAGTAGTACGATTTTGAGTGAGTGAGTGAGTGGGCGTGCGTGCGTGTGTTTGTGTGTTGCGTGTGTGTGTGCATGTATGTATATGTATGTGTGTATGTATGTATGTATGTGTGTGTGTGTGTGTGTGTAGGTACGTATGGAGGGAGTGAGTGTGTGCATGCGAGTGAGACGTCGTGTAAACTGGTGCATGAGTCTGCGTATGTGTGTGTGTGTGATTGAGTGAGTCTTCTTCTCCTTCCCTTATTACAGACACAGCCCAACTGACGGAATTTCTTTAAACTTTGTACCCCGATTTCAGCACTACAAGTTCAGAAGCTGCGTGGAGAGAATTAACCCACCATTTTTCGTTGCAGAATTTGGAGATGTATGTGTAGAAGATGTTGAACTTTGGAAATTATTAGAGCGCCAGTAAGAAATATTCCCTTTTGTAGGAAATAAATCACGAAGATCCGAGCACGATATGTGACAGTCATACTGCGACGCGCTGTAAAGGCACGCAGCTTGCGTCTCTCTGAACAGTGGCTGGAGTTAGGGTGGCTCGCACTGAGGCCGCCTCCAGATGCTAGGATTCAATGGGTTTAATTAAAAGCGACTTATGTCGAGCGCACTGCACTGACGACACCTGACTTGAGAAGCGGAAATCTCTTCATTCTTTCGTCTCACCTGCTGACGTCACCAAGAAATGAATGATTTCATGCAACATAACTTCACAATTTATACTGTTTAATGCATTCTGTTGGTACGATTAAATCGGCAGGGGCAGTTTACACAGACGTAGACAGCCATAAATGTGTGCAAAATGCATTAGAGAACGGAATAACAGCAGAAGTAGCTTAGGAGAGAAAAGAAACGTTACAATAGAAAGAAAACGAAGGAACGTGGTAGGAAAGAAGATAAGATAGAAAAAAAAAGAACAAACTCTGATGGAATTGAAAGAATAGGAAGAAGAAGAAAACAGAAAATTAAAAAAAAATTAGAACCCTCACAAAGGGAGAAGCAAAATAAGAGCTAGTAGAAATAGAAAAAGACAAGGATAGGGAAACACCGGATGTGCCAACCTGATGGCAGATCTGCTGCCTGTTAGCTGGGTGGTTCGCGTTCAAAGTAAGGAATTTGCGGTTGGCATGTTACTGCTCTACTTCAGTACATCAAATGGTGCGGCACCAACTGTAGCTACAGTGGCTTCTGCTAAGACTGAACTTAGTGCTGCAGTGTTCGTTAGTGTAATTCCTTCCTTCAGCATCTTCAGAAGAAAAATGTAGGAGTAGTACTTCAAGTGACGTTGAGATCGCTTGCTTCCAGATTCTATGCAATCCTTTGTTCTTTACCCCAACCTTCATTTGTTGCCATACAATCTGAGTCACTGAAAAGGCCCTAATTAAACTGTAAAAAGATCAATAAAATTAAATAAACAGAAGAATAAGGAAAAATGAGAAATATGCGTGGAAAAACAGAAAGAGAATGGAACAAGAGATGAAGTGTTAAATAGTTAATCCAGCAGAACCAGCCACCGGAACATGTATGTGCAGCATGCAGGTGAAGCGGTGATAACTACATTAAAATAGCACACCGGAGAGCAGAAGGGGATGAGTGGAGATAGCTGGAGACCAGGTTATGTGGAACATGGCAACAGTAGACTGCGTCCGCACGGTCTGTGGACAAAGTGCGGCAAAGTGCAACTCAGTGCAGCGTTCGTGCTTACGGTTTAATTTGGGGTTTTGATATTTTACACGATTCTTACTGCAGATAGAGGTTGGTGGTTTCGGAACTACCGACACCGCACACGGTACAGTGAGTTCCTCTTCTATAATGTAATGTGAAGTAATGCGGTTGTGAAGGAAAAATTCCGCGCTCTGTTAATCTCGACGATAGTTGTAGCTTCACGTTCCAGCCGGGGCCAGTGTGAATAAGGTGACAAGAAATACATGCGGTCAGTGCTGAGAGCCTAACTGCTGTAGTTCTTGAATAAAGATAGACCAACTTGATGTCACCTGCTTCATTATTTCATTATTTAATGCTCAACATGTTTCGAATGTTAGTACATCCATCCTCAGGAGCTTTCGACTTATTTGTTGAGTTATTTCATGGGTTGTATTGGTCTGGTTCGATGTGTGTTGGTGTTACGTTGTGAAGCAGGTATCCGGATGCAGGCTGAAGCACTGCTTCAGCCTTCATACGGATACCACACCACTACAGCCATACCACAACGTAACACCAACACACATCGAACCAGAGCAATACAACCCATGAAATAACTCAACAAATAAGTCGCAAGGTTCTGAGGATGGATGTACTAACATCCGAAACATGTTGAGCATTAAATAATGAAATAATAAAGCAAGTGACAGCAAGTTGGTCTATCTTTTTTCAACTATCAAGATGATGCACGGTCCAATAAACGTAAGATGCTGTAGTTCTTCTCGCAGCCAGTAGCCTGGATGAACACGTAAACACTGTGGGAGACTCTTTAAGCTGTATAGACGTATGCATGAATATTCTAAGTTCATCTACAGACCTCTGTTACCGAATGTGCCGGTTTTGGAACGATAAACTTTTTGACAAAAAAAAAAATACGGACCAGATTTTACTAACGAAGTTTAATTTTTACGTTTTGTTGACCGTGCATCCTAATATAATGATAGTTTTTTTTACCAACTTGATGAACAAGTTCCTTATTTGAATACATTTATTACATTCCTCTACATGTTTCGAGCACTAATGTGCTCACCTTCAGTTTTTTTACCAACTTGATGAACAAGTTCCTTATTTGAATACATTTATTACATTCCTCTACATGTTTCGAGCACTAATGTGCTCATCTTCAGGAGGACAATTGTATTAACACATCATCTGGTATCGTCACTCTCTTTGGGTGAGTGTTCAGTACACAGGTTACGAGAGGTCTCTCGTAACCTGTGTACTGAACAGTCACCTAAAGACAGTGACGATACCAGATGCTGTGTTAATACAATTCTCCTCCTGAAGATAAGCACAGTAGTGCTCGAAACATGTCTTCTTCTATGGCACTACAACTCTGATAGAGTCTTGGCCTTCTCGACAATATCCTTCCACTTAAGGCAACCCTGTACTTGTTCTGCCCACTTCACAAGCTTCATCTTCTTCAAATCATTCCTGACATCATCTTCCCATTGAGACTTGGGCTTTCCAGCTGGTCTTCCTGTGAATGGTTTCCATTTGTGTATTCTTTTCACTATGCTGGTTTCGGGCATTCTGTTTGTGTGTCCAAACTAACTCAATCGTTGGGCTTTTACATAATTTATTATGTTCCGGTGTTTAATTAATTCATCCAACTCCTTATTTGTTTTAATTCTTCAAATATCATTGGTTTCCTTAGTTGGTCCAAATATTTTCCTTAATATTTTCCACTCAAACACAGAGAGTCTTTTTATAATACTTTCTTTGAGGACCCACGTTTCACAGCCATAAACTGCAGTTGGTCTAATTACTGACCAATATAACTTCAATTTGGTTTTCCAGGACACCAAATTACTTTTAAAAAGCACTTTGTTTGCATAGAATGCTTTATTCCCTTTAGCAATTCTTTCTCTAATTTCTTCTTCCAGAGTGTTATTCCCATTCACAATAGTACCAAGATTGCTGAATGATCTAACCTGATCAATATGCTTGTTGTCCACAATTAGTTTTTCTAGTTGGGTTTCTTTCCTTGTACCCTTCATGTACTTCGTTTTGTTCTCATTTACTGTTAGACCAAATTGTAATGAAATGTTTTTCAGTTTTTTAAAAGTGTCTATCACTGTTTGTTCAGTTCGGGCAGTGATTGATATATCATCGGCATACGCTGAACATTGTTTTAAACGTGTTGATATGTTACCCCCTTAGTTCTAGCTGCTTTAAAATATCGTCAATAACTATACTAAATAGAGTTGCTGATAACGGGTCGCCCTGTTTCACTCCTGTCGTTATTTCAAACTTTTCTGTATAGTTTTGGTTTACTTTGACTGTAGCTTTTGTATCTTGTAATGTCCTTGCTATTACTTGGTATTTCATATTTATTTAAGCATTCTATTATTTTATCTCTAAAAACTGAGTCAAATACATGTGTGTAATCAATGAAGACACTGGGCAACTCTATGATAAATTCATGATATTTTTCGATAATTTGTCTCACTATACATATGTTGTCGATTGTGGATCGGTTCGGTCGAAATCCCATTTGGCAATCTCCTGATTTGCTCTCTACCATTTTAGTTAATCTATTGTTTATTAGGATTGATAAAATTTTATACACTACATTCAGGAGAGTAATTGGTCTGTAGTTACTGCATATCATCCTGTCCCCTTTCTTATATATGGGGCAGATTATTCCTTCCGTCCATTCTGTTGGTAGAGTCTCGTCGTCCCTTATCTTCATAATTAATTTGTGTATCCTCGTTTTTAACTCTGTCCCAACTAGTTTTATTAGCTCTGCTGGTATATTGTCCGATCCTGCAGCCTTATGTATTTTAAGCTTCTCTATTACTTGATTTACTTCATAATAGGTGGGTGTGGGCACCTCTTCAGAATTGCTTAATATTACGTTTTCGGAGATTAACTACACAGTTCCGGAACTGATGATTTGTAAGTCACAGAAGTATTGTCTCCACCTTCGTAGAATGTCCCCATGCTCTGACAGTATGTTACCACTTTTGTCTTTACAGGATATTGGTAACACCGATTTTTGCTTATTGAAAATTGAGCTTCTTTAAAAAATTTTCTTCCATAATTTTTGTTACTTACTTCTTCTACTGCCACCGAGTAACAACCCAATTGCAGTAAATAAATATTATTATTATTATTATTATTAGTCTAATTTTTTTGTTTATCCCGATTATCTTTTTTTCTCTACCAATTCTTTTAGCTTCAGTTCTTTTCGCTTCATTTATTTCTCGAGTAGCTCTAGTTTTAACTTCTAAATATTTCTTTCTGGCTTCATTCTTTTGTAACATCATTAACTTACATGACTCGTCCCACCATTCATTCCTATTAGAAGTGGCTTGTGTTTGGATAACTTCGTTAGCTGATTCTATTATTGCCTCTTTAATTTGTGCCCATTCTCCTTCGATATCCTGTTGAGCTTCTTTTCCTATTAGTCTGTTATGAAGACATGTTCTGTATTGTTTTAGCATTGCCGGATCCTGTAAATTACTTCGATTCCATTTTGTTTGCTTAATTGTTTTCATTTGCGTTCCGATCAATTTCTACTTTATTATAGTTTTCACTAAAAAAATGGTCAGAGTCGCAATTCAATCCCCGCGTTGTTCTAACATCCTCTACCACTCCTTTTTTATTTGCATATATAATTACATGGTCTATTTGATTCAGCGTGTTGCAATCCGGTGATATCCATGTTCCTTTATGCATTCTTTTATGTTGGTAGTAAATACTTATTATCTTCATGTTGTTTGCAATTGCGTACTCACAGACCCACTCACCATTCCTATTTGTGTTCTCATGGAGTGTATGTTTACCTGCAACGTTTTGGTATACATCTTCCTTTCCAATTTTGGCGTTCATGTCTCCCAAAATTATAAATGTGTCATGTTTGGGAATTTTGTTATGGATTGTTTGTAAATATTCATAGAACTTTTCTTTTTCTTCATCAGTTTTCTCTTCAGTAGGAGCATGCGCACTTATTATAGATAAGTTATTAAATCTTCCTTTCATTCGTTAATTTGCATAGTCTTTCATTATATGGTTCAAAACTTAGTTTGTTCTTCTTAATTTCGTTTCGGATCATGAATGCAGTTCCAAGCTGGCCAGTTTTTTCTAGGTTACAGCTATAGTAGAGTGTATATTTAGTTTTATTAATTTGCCCGACTCCCATCTTAGTTCTTGTAAAGCTATTATTTGCAGTTGTGTTTCTAACATTTCATCGGCTATTTCATTCATTTTTCCTGCTTTCAGCATTGTCTTTATGTTCCAAGTCCCCATATAAGTCGTGTCCTTTCTTATCCGTTTAACTCGCCTAGCTTGTCTTCATATTATCGACCTTTCATTCCTTTGTCGAGAATTTTTAGCATGTCAAATTTTCCGATTCGAGGTTGCTGGCCTTGTGCTCAACCCCCGCTACCTTGGAGGACCTAGGATTTTCTGTCGGGGTTGTCTCCCTTAGCTGGTTTGTCCCAATTATCGCGTCAGGGACTCGCGTCTCGCCCTTGCATGGCTTGGCCGTCCGAAGACGTTTCCAGGGGCCATGGCGGGGACATCCAAGCTTAGGACTTGGCAGGAGTAAGTGACATTTCTCAGGCTTTAATGGCACAGACACACCAGCCGGGTATGTGCCCTCGAGACCACATACTGACCCTTTGACCTCCGCTCGAAACATGTGGAGGAATGAAATAAACGCATTAAAATAATTTGTGCTTCAATTTGGTAAAAAAGACTATCATTATAAAGTTGAATTTATTCGACTATTTTTGTTTCCTCGGATTTGGGGACCAAATTTGGTACTCTGTGTTTAAAATCCTTGAAGCACTTTCGGAGACAGGAGATGTGATGAAGACAAGGCAGACAGGTGGACAAAGGACAAATTTTGTGGAGGTTACGTAAGGAAAGCACAGTGAAGTGCAATTTTGAGTAATTAAACTGTCAAACTGTATTGTGCGTATGACTATAAATGTAGCTATTGCAGCGCGGGCAAGCACAGAGTTTGGAGACTTGGGTGTGGATAGGAGGATAATATTAAAATGGATATCAAACATGTCTTGTACGATTTTGAACGCCTGTGAAGTGTCTTCGGAATCAGATGCTTCGGGTAATGGCCGTCTATTCAAAAGTAATTCCTTTCTGTGGAGTCAGTAACTTACGAAGTGTTCATTTCAGTAGCGATAAATACACAGAGGATAGAGACCGAAGCAGTATTGAAGGACAACAGTGATGCAGAAATTTACACACCGACCTTGTTTCAGGCGGTAACACCTCGAACGAAAAGGGAAACGGTTCATATATATTTCAGTGTCCTATTTATACACGTAATGACATATAATTATCATTAATTGACCACGTTTGGAATGATCATGGCTGTCTGAACAAATCAATATATAATTATAAGTATGATATACATAAAGTGTATATACAGGGGGTGCCCAATAAATGTATACACATTTTAAGATGTGTTATCTATGTATTACTTTTCGAAGTGTCTAGACGCTGATGATAACCACTTTGAGCACCTCTTATAATTGCAGAAGTGAAACGTGACTTGTGTTCATCTTTTGTTATCGGTATAAATTGAGTACTTCAATTTTAATATAGTTTTTTCATTTCTTAAAATGTGTGTACTTTTTTGGCACCCTCTGTGTGTGTATATATATATATATATATATATATATATATATATATATATATATATTTTATTCTATAAAAATGTTACAGTCAGAATATGACTTGTGGATTGTATTTTTACCTTTCGCCCTGCTTGATAATTTTTCGATTTGAAATTAAGTACAAATGAAGCATATTACTTATTAGGTAAAACTTTCACCCTCGAACAGGCTACGAAGGCCCAGAGGAGAGTAACAGTATTGCTTCTTCCTTCCTTCATTTAACCTGAGCGCTAGATGCGCGTGGGTGGTCAACAGTACGCCCCGGCCGTTTTACCAGCGGCAGTGACCTGGTGAGGCTGGTTGGGCTCCATGACCGGTCTGGACGGATGTAGAAAACCTCTCTTTCACCGGGATTCGATCCCCGGACAGTCTAGCCCAAGCTTGTTATATTCAAAATATTAAAAGAGAAAATAAATGGGTGCAGACAAACAACCAATCGCATACACGTGTATTTGTACGTACATAGAGGCCTACTGTTGATATCAATATGTGTATTTAGAGGAACTGGCTATTTTGAACTTACCACTCGCAGGTTTTCTTCCCCACGTCGAACTTTTCTGTCGATCCTCTCTGAAGATGAGCGTATAAAAGCTCGAAATATTTTGAAGAGTAACTTAACTGTAGTTAATTGTACTAATTATGTGACATTGCTGGCTTCTATGATCTATTAATATACCACCAGCCTGCAGAACATTCGACGCTTGCTGTTTGTTAGCCTGATATACCTCAAATAAGAAGGTAAGTCAGTCCCATTATGGGCCCGAGGTGCCCAGAGGGTTCCAGGAAGTTAAGGTTACCAGATTACGTGACATTGGCCCTGGATGGTGGTAAGGTTGTCAGCCTTACGCACCGGCCGCTTTTGTCCCCAGGAAATACTCCTGGCACTCATTTCTTTTAGAGGTTGAGTCGACCCCAGGGCCATAGCGCGATCGGAAGGATTATGTCAATGAAAAATTCCAATGACACCATCTGGAATCGAATCAGCGACCTTCCGATTTGTAGCACAGCATAGTGCTACCGCGGTCCCTCGCTGATGTACCTCAGACAACAGTAATTCTGCAGTATGACTAATCGATGTGAAGAACAGAGTAGCGTCACAGATGTTCAGGAGGAATGTCATGACCCGGATGGTACACGACGACAAAGTGCACGAATATGACGTCTTTAAAGTAATGAAGGATAATCAAATAGAGATTAAGTATAATTATTTCATGTAGTCGCAATTAAATGGAACTTAAAACACGTGACAGTTCCCACACGGGTTGGAATGGAAGCCATTTTCGAAAGCGGAAAACCATTCGTTTGTTCGGAATTTCAAAGTTGAACCCGCTTCTTAAATATCTCACTGACTGTTAAATAATGAACACTAACATTAATGAAAAATTGTACTTGTGTGCAAGTTTGGCCTGTTAGAGGAGGGTCTGGTTTAAGGTAAACTATGGAAAAATTAATGAGAAAATGTTTGTGGCTGAGAATGAGGAAGCTGGGTGAGAGTTGAGGAAGTTAGTAACAAGGAGATTCACAAAACGTAGGTTTACTGTTTACCCAAAAAAAAGTTCAGGATATTCAAATCAAGGCAGATATGATGATGAGCGGGACATGCAGAACGTATGTGTGAAATAAAATTTCATGACGAATTATAGCCAGAATCGCTAAAGGAGGAGACAGTGGCGATGAAGTCATAGGCGGAAAGATAACACTAAAAAGGATCTTAATAAAGTATTGTTGTGGATGTGTTGACCAGAACTATGAAAAGAATTACTCAGTTCGTATGTAAGTCAACTTACTCTGCCATGAGGGTATTCAGTTATGATAGGAAAAACTTTATATCTAAGGGGCTGTTAGTTTTTCCCTAGACTCCCTCAGACATCCGAGCTGTAAACAAGCTGTACATAATTGCTGTGTCAAGTTACAGCAAGTGGCTGGCTCTGTAAATCCTTCCCGCAGCAAGAACCACTTGTTCTGTCAACATGGCTTTGTGTCACTTGTTGCGGCGGTTTCAGGAGACAAACATTTCGTTGTAGAGTCCAGTTGAAATGTGATGGCACACGGTGACGCACGAGAGGGGAAGTGACGGGGAAACTGGCGAATGGAGTACTCTTCATACTACATCGGAACATGGTATATCCAGCATTACCACTGCTGATGCGCACACCTCGGCTGCCAGCAGTCGACTGAACTGACGCCCCCGCCGGGTTAAATGGACTCGTCCGTTTCGCCGAAAGACGAAATTTGGTTTCTGCGCGTGTGCCGTCACATTTCAAACGCAGTCTACAAACCACCCCAGTTAGCGTTCGGACAGCTGAGAGAAATAAACTGCGGTAGTAATTTTTGTAAATGTGTGTACTTAAAGGAGAAAATTGATATGTAAATGGAATAAATTGTGGCCTGCCTCACTTTTTTTGTAGCTATGAAACTTAGATCATTAATTTATACCCTTCTCAAAATTGTTGTCCTTTATACTTAACATTCATGGTCACTACTTCTTTACAGTTTTGTGCACCGTGCCTTGTAATGTTCGGCGTACCTGTTGGTACTACGTTTGTTGTTATTTTGTCTGCATCTGAAATTAACCGCGATTTTTTTTCCCCCATATGCCCTTGTCGACTGAACTTTGTAATGGAGATGCAAGAGATTATCCTTCAGGTGCAGACAGACATTTTAACTATAGTATTATTTAGTGGTCTTCATGTTTTAAATGAATAAATAAAGTAGGGTGCGATGGGTAGATCATGTAGCCTGAAACGGGCAGAGGGATGATGAAGTTCTTGTAAATTCCTAGTAAATAGTAAGATGCCGTTCGAAATAGAACGTACGTGTTGTTAAAAGAAAATAGTTAAATTACAAAGAGTCATTAAACTTTAGACGCCTAATGTTAACTATAGTGGTCGTACCGCACCGCTAACCTCTAAAGTTGCATTTTATATATTTATTCAACAAATATAGGTACTGAATATTTTAAACATGGTATATACTCTCCATGACCGCCTCTGTGGTCTAGTGGTCAGAGTTTCTGGCTACAGATACAGAGGTCCCGGGTTCGATCCCCGGAGCTACCAGATTTTCTGAGTAGTAGTGGGTCTGGAACGGGGTCCACTCAGCC
>Ga0123354_10018547_pt1 | contig 10910 bp, 3 predicted proteins | sample TergutLab28metaG_2_FD_97872 | JGI IMG/M metagenome (GOLD analysis project Ga0123354, IMG submission 97872) | Labiotermes labralis P4 segment gut microbial communities from Petit-Saut dam, French Guiana - Lab288 P4 | ecosystem: Host-associated > Arthropoda: Insects > Digestive system > Gut ... | reverse complement strand
TATATATATATATATATATAGACACATGGACAATTGGAGCTTGTCAGCTAAACTGCTGTGCAGTCTTAATGTTTGTTAAGTCTTATAATGTGCAAAGAAGGATCTAAAAGTGTAAATGGAATTTTGCATGCAGCTTCATTTATTGATGCTACATAATCAGTAGGGAAACAGACCATGCCCTGCCTGACCTACTCCTCAGTTTTACAAATAAAATAAAATCAAATACCATAAAGAAATAAACATTACAAGGAAGAAATGTTCAGTGGTTATATTAATTTATCGCTTTATCAGTTGACACACCTGTGATATCCTTCATACTGTAGCAATGCAAAAATTCCTATTTAGTAAGTTTATAAGTATATTATTATAATTAACATCATCATCACTACTGTGATTTAAATTTTCTTTCCTTAAAGACTCTGTGGGTTATCTCAAGCAAAGCCCTCAAATGATGCTTAAAATTTTTTAAAAGATGAAATGTCAGAAGGATCATGGATTGTTGAATTCCTAATATCAGATATTTATTTAAGTCAGGTTTTGTTAAAATGCCTTGAAAGCTACAGGATACAACCCTTGCGACTACCAGCATCAGTGGTCATAACCCAGCCTTAATGAATGACCATATTCATCACAACTGCACTACTAAAATTTTACATTTTTTGATGCTGTTCTCTTAATGTAAATCTGATTTCTATTATTAGGACTATATCCACCTTTCTGTCACACAGAACTATATGTGGTTTATTGTAATCTATAAATTTTATAAGGCAGTATTATTATTACTATTATTATTATTATTATTATTATTATTACACCTGTTCTCCCTCAGGTGTTACACTGGTTAATTTATAATTACAAATATTAACAACAATTATTTTTGAAGACAGAAATTTGCTGCAGTGTAACATGCTCCAAGCACTAATGGTATTTGAGACTATACAGACTTGACAGACTGGGTGATGGACGAATAATGAAATGGAAAGGATGTGTACTGGAACAGTTGTGGGCAAATCATGGTACTATTTGTCTTAAGGGACTGAGGAACAACACAACAACTTTGGTCAAAACAGCCAACGTCACAGCCAATGGTGGGACCAAGTGCGTCCCAAACTCAAGTTTCAACCCCTACCAACACGTTCAGTTACAAATATTCAATACCTGAAAATTACAGACATTAAAAGTGTTTAAATAATTAGGTACAAAAACAGCAAGTACAGAAAATTTGCACTCAATTCCTCTAAAAAATGTCTAATGTTACTCTATGTAGAGTACATACCAACAGAAGGAATTAGGATGATGAACTTGCGGGCTCCAACCAACTGTTTCACCAAGTGCATGTGATGTATGAGCGCATCACTATCCACAGCAAGATACGGGGAAAATGTAGCACCTCGATGGCGAACACGAGACTCCAAGTCACGCACCTCAGCACGCAGCCAAAGCTGGCCCATATGCTGCATTAACTCACCCTTGCGGGAGGATGACTTGGTGTTTCGGGCAGAAACCGAACGATCGTTGTTTTCAGCTTCATCACCTTCTTCATCTTGTGCATGCTAAGGGAGCAACCAATGATTACTGTCACTCATTTCACAAATTTTCAGTGCTATGAAGCCATAAGACAGACTTTTCACCTTATAACATCACCAGTCATCCTACAATGTAAATGGACGTAAGAAATGTGACTAGCATATTTGTAATCATGGTCCGCAAGAATAATCATAAGAAATAACAAAGACATTATGAAACAGAGTTATGTATACCATTTTTATTAGAAAATCTGTGGCAAAGAGTTGGAAACATTCTGCATCCCTGCAAATCACTATGAAAAAAATGGCACTGATATTTTTCATTTATTCATTTATTTATTAGCAATCAGAAAGAACACAATCTATAAGCTAATGTGATGATTATACAAAGTACGCTATGATAGCATGTATTACTATGACGTGGTAGGGTATTCATCCAGCGATGTCACCTCAGGTGCCTTACAAGTTTAAAGGCCAGCATCGATTTAGTCTCCTAGTGTTTATAGGTTGTGGTAGTGGCTATAATAGTGGATTGGGATGGGCTTCTAGTTTGTTGTAATGTTTACTGATTCTTTCATGGATGACGTCACGTAAGGGATGTTGAAGTCTGTACGTAGAGTATGATTTGTTACGTACCAGGGTGCATTTGCTACGGCTCTGAGAATTTTGGATTGGGATCTCTACATGATGACTATGTTGGACTTGTCGGAGCAACCCCACAGTTCTATTCCGTGGCTCCATATAGGTTTGTTTACCGCTTTGTAGATGAGTAATTTGTTTTCTATAGATTTAAAACTTACATTAAAATTTACATTAAAATGCTCCTACACATGTTTCGGTTTAACAAACCATCACCAGGGACCTTACTGTCATGCTTTGTTAAAATTCATAACGACGTTTTTAACCAATTATCCTAATAATTATAATTTTAACAAAGCATGACAGTAAGGTCCCTGGTGATGGTTTGTTAAACCGAAACATGTGTAGGAGCATTTTAATGTAAGTTTTAACATTTCTAGCACGATCTAGTTGTGCATTCAGTTGGATAAATAAAGAAGTAATCTTTCAAATTATTATGCCACAATCAAAAGTGTGAGGCATAATTGTTATTTTCACTTCATATGTCTCATTTTCCTAGACATCCAACACTTCTAAAATGCCTGACTTTCTTACAATTACATTAATTTTATTTTTGATATGGGTGAATAATTTAATTACAAAATTACAGCAGCCATCTTGAATCAAATCTTGAGGACTTCTGATATGGCAAGGCTGTCATACATGGGACTTGATCAGTTCAGGTGGTTTCCTGAATTTCTGGTAAGTTGCACAGATGAAACAGAATTCAACAAAGCCTCCTTTTCACTTACATGTCACAGAATATGCAATACCGTTATTACACGCACACATTGGTAACCTCCTTAGCCTTTTTTATTCGATTTCAAAGAAGGATTGCAGGCTAACAACAGGACTCTTGAATGGCAAAGTGGAGTAAGTTGTGTTTTCTTCATTTGGAGGACTTGCACAATTTTTCCCACCAACATGACAGGATTATCATTGATATCCACTGTTCTTTGACGGCTAAATTAATAACTGCAGCCTACCAAATTTTGTCTCTTCACAGATCACAGTGCTGTAATATGGTACCAACACCTCACTTTTCTTGAAAGACTTAAACCACTTTGCCTTTCAGCATCTCACCAGGAAGTGGTAATGGGACTGCAAAAGTAGATATCCTTTCTCAATTCCAGAGATAAGTTATGCCACACTGGTTCATAAGAATTTTCTCACCAGTCACCATCCTTACATTGTGAAAAACTATACCCCACCCTTGAGGTCATCCTGTTTTTTCTTTTTTACAGAACACAGTGGATCTAGAAGAAAACACCTTGAAAATGCATAAATTTGAACAATCCTTATGAAGAAAGTCATCAGCTTTGAGGCAACCATATGGGCTTGCGAATGCGCAAAAATCTACTAAAATAGGGCATCAGGCACTGATAGTAAAAGAAATAAAAAGTAAATGGAAGAATATGATAATGCATGGGCAATACACTCTCATACTGGATGTCCGAATCATCAACAAAAAGGACACATATTTCCTTGGCTTACTCTGCTACAGCTTAACGGGAAAACTGAAAACCAGGTAAGATCTAGCAAGATCTAGCACCGAGTACCCTACATCATACGACAAGGAAACTGAAAACTGAATTTTACAGGAAATATTCAATGTGCCAGCTATTTGATGACACAACAGAACACATAATGGTGTGATGTCTTGCTCTTGAAGTATAGTATATAAAGCGTCATGACAAATTTTAACATACATGCATTTTCATATCTGCATACAAGCAGAAAATTGGACACTTCAGAAAGTGGATCAGGAATACCTGGTAAGTTCTGAAATGTGGTGCTGGAGAAGGATGGAGAATATCAGCTGGACCAATCAAGTTAAAAATGATGTATTACATAGTCGAGGTAATGAATATCCTACACACAATACAAAGAAGGAAGGCTAACTGGATTTGTTGCATCTTGTGCAGGAACTACTTCTAAAATATGTTATTGAAGAAAAGATAAAAGGAAGGCAGAAGTGACGGGAAGACGAGGAAGAGGACGTAAGCTGCTACTGAACTTAAGGAAATGAAGCTACAGACCTGTCATATGACAGACTACGGAATAAATTACACAAGCAGGAGAAACACTGGAAAGGAACAAATGGTGCAAACATTCTAGAACCACCTAAAACAAGTCAGGATAGTCAAGTCACTGTACTCTTGAAACAGTGAGTTCTGACAGAACCACCTATACAAAGAATCCGATATCGTACCTCAAGACAAAAGAGTACCATGGTCGCTGCTATATATATATAAACACCTGAAATACAAAGATGTAATAATTGAAGTTGACGTGAAATGTGCAGGTGATATCAACAGCTATGGGAGTGACTAGAAGGAGATCACGTTGTATGTACCGAGAAGATAACTCTGGTCAACATTTCAAGGCAGAAATAGCAAAAGATGGTCCGTCAGGAAACAGTACACATATCCGTGAACATATGTACTAATGTGGGACTTAAAACATATTTTCTATGATTCCATTGTGATAAGCCTCAAGCTCAAGGTTTTATTCTGCTTCACACAAATATGGAAGTGTACAACAACAACAACAACAACAACATCAAAAACAACAACATAATCACAAATATTCCATCTATGGTCAATGAAAAAACTATCCTTCCTCAGATTTCGCAATTTTCTACACATTCGGTGGCGTTTTCTTCCTTTTTCAAATTTTTTGTTCTGCTCCTTTAATTCATCCTTATGGGCCAGAACACAAGGGAGTCACTCTGCCTTTTCACCACTCTACTCTGGCTGGAAGATTGCCGGGGTTGGTAAAAAGAACTCGAATAAAAGAAGAAAAAAGCACGAAAAAGTAGGGTCGTCTCTATTCATAAAGGGGTGGGTAGTAGAATGCTGGCAATGGTAAAATAAAATCCAGTGTCTTCTACTCCTTTTCCCCCTTTTACTGTTATGCATCTTCTTCTTCTTATATAGCTTCTAAACTGCTGCTATTAACTTGTGCTACTGAAGTGGAATTAATCTTGCCTCTTCTTTCTCTACCACCCTTACCCTCCAGAACATGTTTTATACTTCCATACCCCAGGCACAACTAAACTGATAGCTAATTTTCATCTACAACCTGCAAACAGAAAAAAAAAATATATATGGTTCTCAGAAATCGACATGACTGTTCTTCGCATTTTCCCTCCCAAATAAAAGTGCCAACAGACTGCAGAATTTTACTTGTATTCACCCATACAAAATCTGTAAAATGTATAGAACTTTATCAGTGGCAGCAGTACATGAAAATAACCAACTACATAAACTAACTGAACGAAGTAATTATATCCAGGAAGGCCTACTATCAGAACCCAACAGTTGCTCACCTAAGGAATTCCCCACCTGCTGCAGTACCCAAAGGTTCATTGCAGTATTCGCAAAAGGCTGCCAACTGTCGCAAACATGTGCGATGCGTCCAATCCACATTCTCCCATTGAATTTCAGATTCATTTCAGTATTAAACTCCAATTTATGCCCTTATCTCCAAGTAGTCTCTTCAGGTTTCCCAATCAAATTCTAGTATCCATTTCCCAACTCCTCAGAGCACGGCACTTGACCCGCTCACCTGATCCTCCATATTTTCTTTTTTTTTTTGAAGAATACAAATTACAAAATTAATAGAACACGCCCTGGTGTGTTTTGACAAATTACAAAGCTCTGTCTTCAGCAATTCTTTCCAACCTCCTGCCACTTCAACCCTCTTACCGGCAAATATTCCAAAACGCCACAAACCTAACCTCTGTTAGTCACTTCCCACACACATGATTATTCACTACACGTATCTACGATGAACGTCAATGGATATTTGGTTCCTACATTACACATTAGCGGATAACACAATCTTTAAGGTTTACAATGACAGGTAAGGAGTGCTGTGCACAGCGAACGTTTCTGTCCGAGCAGATAATCTTGCATACAACTACGAAACTGCTGACTGGCAACAATCACACAACTGTATGACCTGCTGAGGAACACAACAAATACCTACCGGGTGCTGATAAGTCCTTAGCCCGACCAGGAAGGAAACAAGTTCGGAAGCATGTCAGGGACGCGCGCGATTTCAACAACATCGAGACGCGAACTGTCATCAAGTTTTTTTTTCCCCTGCAAGGCAAGGCGCCGAAGGAAATTTACGCCATTCTGACAAAAACATTAGCTTGTTTCCTTCCTGGTTGGGCTAAAGATTTATCAGCAACCCTTTACATACAACGATTTCATGAAACCAAATTTCCTGTAGCTGTATCATACCACAAACATCACTGCAGTTACACGATTGTTTTTAGCTTTTTGTTTCACGAATGCAAAACAAAATGGTGGGTAGTTACGATGTGAAAACATATAACATGCACGATTTTCTTCCTGGAATAGAATGTGATGAAATCCAATGTATTGATGTAACAGGTGGTTTGTTTAGGGGTTTACGTCATTGCAGACAGCCTATTAAAATCACTATGTCCGTCCATACACACGAAATAACTATAAAAGCAATGCATGAATTTTCATTAAATTTAGTACTTCTGAATTAAAAAAAAAAACTGACCAGCCACAGAAATCTCTAAGGAGTCCGGAGTTCCGATGACGAGCACTCGACGAAGCTCAGTGTCGAAAGCGTCAGACCAAGCCCGATCAACCCTTAGCTAGCGGTCAACAAATTGCCGTACCCGCGACAGTGTTTTGTTGCCTGCGGAGACATCTGAAATCCCTTTCCCTGGCGAAGTTGTGAGAGTAAGCCGAGATTTTGAAAAATAATAAGCTGCTGATTTATGGGCACATACATCGGATTGCCAATTAATTTTAGACAAACGTGCTAAACATAGCAACACATTAGCCTATACAGGGAATTACATTTTTAAATAAAATTTTCCAGTTTATTATCAGTACTTTTTTTTTTGCACGTTGTATAGAAAATGCACAGTAGAATTACACATGCAATTATATGTTTTCTCATTCATTCTCCATTCTGCGTATTTATTTAATTTCGTGTGGCCTGCAGGCAGACCAAATTTTGTCAAAGCTGCCCTCACCATATGCAAGGTTAAGCGGGCCTGCATAAGACTGACCAAACGAACAAGAATAACAAAACACACTGCTTGTGACATTTCCCGAATTATGTACCTGTAAGGCACAATTTTTATATTTTCCTTCCAAAAAATGGGGGAGAAAGTTACCTTCTAAGGCAACCACGCCGTGTGTGCCTGTCTCGTGTGCCCCCTCTTATTACTCCTGAAAAAAAAAGACCGAGTTTTACGAAACTTGGCCCGATCATTATGATAGCGAAGGAAATATCAGAGCTGTATTCATAATTTCGTGCAAATATTAATAACAACATTTTCCGTCGCACGAATTTATCACGCAGCAGAGACACCTGGAAACTGACATTAAGGTCCAGTAATGATGCAGGCTTACAATAACAAATCGTGGAATACGCAACTATTTCTGAAGTAACATTCTTTTAGAACGTAAAATAATAACATGGCGATCGAGCGCATATTTTCTTCGGCTTTCGGTCAGATGGCGATAACTAACGAACCAATAACGTTACGGGTGTGAAATCCGGTACAGACACAGAGCACATAAATGCTTACGGAGCAAGTATGAAATACGGTTTGTAGATGAACAATTCTAAACACAGAAATGGCGCAGACTGATTATGTCACAGCCAGAGTATTTAATGTACACAAAACCTATACGTAAGCAAACAGTTCTTCATAAATATCAACAATAAGCACACATGTATGGTAGCCATACATGTTTCAGGAAGGTAGACTTTTAGCAGTTCTGACCCAGTTCCTTTTTTTTTTTTAATATTCTGCGCCATGCCCTAATTTCTAACACGCACGGAGCGTGATGTTCAGCACTGCACGTCAATTTCGTTGTCTACCTACATAATTCAGCTAATATAGCCTACAGTAACTACGGAAATCTCTGCAAGTGGGGTGGAATATGTTTCAAAAAGAGACCGACCGCGTACCGCGACCCCAAAACACATCATTTTTAATCATGGAGCATAAGGATTACATTGGTCCTGGTTAACACAGCAAATGTATATTGTAGACACGTTCTGACAAGGCACAGGTAGTGTTGTGAACACGAGAGGTTACCATTAGTACATAGGCTTAACACGGGGGTGACCGCCTACAGTAATAATTTCAACCCACCCCCCCTTCCATCCCCTTGGGGTATGTGGACGTCATATGGGGATTTTACCAACCGGATAACAACCTATTAGCTGAGCCCCTACCTAGCACGCTAACCCCCTCTCCACCAACTCTCACAAACCTACGTGATGGTCGGATTATACTGCATGCAAGTATTAAACCATAATAACTGTCGTCGAAAATATACGAACAATTTCCATCTCATTTCCATGTAAATGAGATTGCCATTTGTCCCTGCACCACGGGAGTGGAATGCTTCCAGTCTGATCACGATTCAGTTTTATGTGGCTCGCGGTGTTGTCAAGTAGCCACTTGGTAGGAACGCAAAAATGTATAATCCAGCATACAGTTTCATACAGCCGCGCAGTGATTAACAATATCATGTGATCGATACATTTTCTCACAGGGCACTGTTCGTATCGTTATTGTATGGACTACAATCGCCACAACACAAGTTCATAAATGAAATATACTAACTACTTTAATTACATGAAGAGTCACCGTAGCCTCGAAGGTTGGATTAAAATTTAACATAACAACAGGTCGTCTTAGAATGTTACACATATTTTTGTTTTCTTCTAACACTGATCATGTTACTCTACTAGGAGAAATCCAACAATATATAGAAAAGAAAAATACTGACTCTTTCTTAGTCGCTAGAAAGAAGGCTGGTCTAGATGCAGCTGCAATAAGCTTCACAGCATTGCTTTGAACAACTTCGCGGTGATCAGAGCCTCTAAGTCCACAGCCACATCCACGCGACTACTGAAGAAACAATTCAAACGAGAACACACATCAGACGGTCGACTTCGCGATCTGCATTCCAACAGCCAATGACGTAAACCGTACAATTACGAAGTGAATTTTTTTTAGTAAACTTAACAATCCAAGAGAGGAATGGATAGGTGCATTAGGTCTACTCCGGTGATGGCGTCATCACATATCGTTTCCACATTTACAAACACGCACTTCTGTGACGGGAATGAGATAATGCGTTACTATGACACTTTATGAGACAACTGTCTTTAAAACGTGTGGTTTTCGTTAGCTTCTTTTTGACAGTAATATAAAATATGGTGAATTCACTGTGGGTAGACTCGTTACGATTTATCACGGCGAGGATCATAGGATAATAAACTAACAACGCCTGTCTAAATATAAAAAATCCCGTTAAAAAATGACAACACGTGTCTAACGTGCGAAAACTTTACAGACTGTGTCACAAAACTACAACGTGAACACCTTTATTCCAATAAATGATGCAAAAAAAACAACTACACTATACACTCGAAACTATTAAATTTTAATTCCACTAACTACGCGTTACATCGTCTATCCTGAGGGATGTTTAGCTGTTTAAGGTAAAGCAATCCCTGGACAGGCCCTGCGGATTCCAGGAGGCTGAGGCTCCCAGATTTCAAGACAATCGGCACGTGAAGGTGGTAAAGTTGTCAGCCCTACGCACCGGCCGCCTTTACCCCCCAGGAAATATTCATAGTATTCATTTCTGTTAGAGGCTGAGTCACCCCAGGGCCATAGTGCAGCCGGAAGGATTACGTCACTGAAAAATTCCAATGACACCATCGGGAATCGAACCCGCGACCTTCCGTTTGTAGCGTAGTGCCTCAACCAACTGCGCCACCGCGTGCCCCTTTAGTTATTTAGCTGACTCAGAAATTCCTTGATTTAATGGCAACCAATATTTCATCACCAAAATCACAGATGCTTGCCACTTCACCTCAGTTCCTATCCCTGCTATCTATTCTCGTAACTTCGACTGCCTGTCGTGCAGAGAACAAAGCTGTCACTAACTTCTTCCTACACCATTTTTTTCGAACAGTTTCCCGTAAATGTCTCTTCCGTTTCCACATCGACCTGAGTTCACCACGCACACAACGTCTGAGAGCACATGCAATTAGTGATAATGACGAAAAAAAAAAACAGACGCGCCAAATCAAGCGACTGTAACCGTAAACAGGAACGTACCTCTATTGATAGAAAACGTAACAGTATATAGACACAATGATGTAGGGTCCGACTACTGTTTAATGACATCAAAGTTTATGTAAACTTATTTAAAAGACGGAGAAACAGAAATCTCAAGTAAAAATAAGACCCAAATATGTTAACTGAAGCAGACAGAACCAACAGGCCTATACATAACTGCGTAACCTTACCAAAGGCTGGCAAAGGCAGCTCTAAGGTACTCATGCACACCACGCCATGAAAGTATATGACAGTGGAGTTGTACCTCCATGAACCCTTGATCTCGGAAATGGATGTAGGTCAGCATCATAACCGGGGGGAAACCCGTAGTGGGTGAGCACCACAGTCCGTACGGCAGTTCTCGACGATTAAAAAAAACCCTTGCAACAGCCAGGATTTGAAGCTGATTCCTGTCCACCCTGTGCCGAATGAGCTATCTCCAAAAACACGTTTGCATACAACAAATGAGAATGTTAGAGAGGGAAGGAAAGGAACTCGGGGGGCTTCAAGAATGGGATGGAGTGGGGGGGGGGGGGGGGGCAAGCCCCCCCCCCTGCCAACGGGACTGGTAATTGGTTTACGGGGTAAGGTTGGGGGGGGTGTTTTTGGCCCTCTCG
>Ga0123354_10018546_pt1 | contig 10911 bp, 6 predicted proteins | sample TergutLab28metaG_2_FD_97872 | JGI IMG/M metagenome (GOLD analysis project Ga0123354, IMG submission 97872) | Labiotermes labralis P4 segment gut microbial communities from Petit-Saut dam, French Guiana - Lab288 P4 | ecosystem: Host-associated > Arthropoda: Insects > Digestive system > Gut ... | reverse complement strand
TGCTTTTTCACGGCAAAGTTTTAAATTTTCCCAAAAAAAACATTCCCACAGCGTTGTAAACGTTTCTTAAAGGAGGTTTTTTTTTTTAAAGGGGAAGGGGTTATCTTTTTGGGGGGGGGGGGGGGAAATGTGTGGACACATAGTGCTCTGGAAAACATTTGAACTTTAGAATCAGGTAGACTGAATAAGGTAGGATGGGGAGGACAAGTGAATTGGAGCCACCTAAGTACAAGGTGACATAAATCAAGAACTGAAATTCATATTTAAATTATGTGTAATAACTCAGTATTTCTTTTAAAACATATATACGCCATCATTTGCCGTTTGCATTTTTTGGCGCGATAGTATTAAGATGGATTTTATATTAAAAAAACTAGGTATTGTAGAATTGCGTAGACTGTAGTGACTTGTAGTATGCTGTATGCTTCTTGAAGGTGTTATTTAACGTCGCTGCCACTTGCTGAGGTTGTATATAGTCAGTGATAGATGAATGAATGAGCATGGGTCAACGGTGAAATGATACTGACAGGGCAAAACCGAGGCAGTCGTAGAAAAACGCGTTGCTTTGCCATTCTGCCCATCGCAATTCCCACATGGACTGGCCTGGCACCGAAACGTGTCTCCGCGGTGAGATGCCGGCGACTTACACGGAGTATGTTGCTAACACAGTTACCGTGGATGACAAGTCTAGACGGTAATACACACACAGAGTGTCGTTCTGTTACTCCATGTGAGCTCACAAATCAGCTCAGTTGTCACTTGCTACTGAATGCAGTTGTTGGCCGCGTTTGTACTCTCTGTCACTATGCGTTGGTTACCCTACTTGACAGACTGGCACCACTGCAGCACTGAAGACAGCATTAAACAAGATTGTGCCCGCACTTCTTGGAGCCCCTGATCAATGTAAGGACCCATTACATCATCCTTACAGAGAAAGACATTAATGATTCATTTGTCCACTAACAACTGACCTGGGACCGTGGCACAGGCGGTTTTAGCCGGCCGCACACCGCGGAGGCCTGAATTTGATCCCAGACCACTCCATGTGGGGTTTATGGTTGACAAATTGGCACAAGCACACCTTCCTCTCTGAGTGTTCTGCTTTTTTCCCCCCTTGTATTATTCAACCAAATCTCTATATTCTGTTGTTGATCTGTCACCGATATTACGTAATCTCAGTAACTGACCAAGGCGTTAATTAGTGACACGTGCGTAAGACATCTTGTTTCTTACAGGCATGAGTTACTGTGGCAACAACGCAGCTATCCCAAGTGCGATGTTTTACAAAAGACAGCCTTTGGGTCAAATTTTAATTCCAGTCGTACATCTAACACTGTCGTTCAGTCACGTCAGTAGCCACAGCACATCTTTTGACGTTTTGCTGACCGTGCATCACATCTATAGGTGTGATGATACCAGAGGCTGTGTAATACAATTTTGACCTCCTGATGATGAGCACATGTGCTCGAAACATGTAGAGGCGTGAAATAAAACTTATTGTGAAACAAATTTTGTGCATCAATTTGGTTAAATACTGAGATAAAAACGCAGCACATCTTGACAAACAAATCGAGCGCTATCCAATGCTGTCTTTACTCTGTCTCTGTATGTCGCACGGATTTCCCCATTAAATTTACACTGCAAGCGCGTGGAAATGCTCACTATTACTGACAAGATTTATAAACTTGCCACTTACAGGAAGAAAATAGGAAATGCTTTAATCATGAGGTTTGTCATCCCCTTTGTGTTATTAGATTAACTAAAATGAAGTGTATGTACTTGTCTGACACAGCTTTATTTGTTGGTAGAGGTATGTAAAAAAATATACTACATTAGGTACAACTACATGTTTCGGCGCTTGACAATGGCCATCTTCAGGTTGTACTCACATCTCCCAACCTCCAAACACATACGAAATCTCGTGCCCACCTCACCTGCTATCTCCCCACTCTATACAGCACATAATAAATCTAGTATAACTGCTTACTAAGTATTTCATGTACAGCCTGAAAATGGCCATTGTCAAGCGCCGAAACATGTAGTTGTACATTATGTATTATTTTTTTACATGACTCTACCAACAAATAAAGTTGTGTCAGACAAGTACATACACTCCATTTTAGTTAGGAAATGCTCTCCTTCCTTCTTTCTTCCGTCCCTTTTTATTTGTTTAATATTTGTATAAAAAACTTGTCTTTGACGAACGTAAACTCTAGGGAACGGCATTCGACTAATTGAAGTTCCACTACCGACAAAAGCAGGAAAAGAACGCCTAGTCGAAAGAAGTAGTTTCATCCAAAGGATCACAGGCGCCGCGTTTCACATGTTTCTGTCCGTCATGCAAATATTTAAATCACAGTTTTGAAGTTGAAAGGAAACTTTCAAGTTGTAACTGAAGAGAGAAAAGACTACTTTAATTTCGATTACCATGCACATATTTTCTACTCCCGTTTTTGCAATTTTACATAGCTTCATTTATCAGAGTTAACAACATTTTCAAAGCTGATGCGCACCAAATATTGTACCAAACAAAAATATAAAGAATCTGATTTGCATTTTGTTAAGCATTAACATTACGGGAAAATATTTAAATTGCATTTTATGTCATAATTAGGTATCACAGTTTAAATACTTTCTTCGTTATGCTTTTGTGTTCTACGTTAAGAATATTTTGCGGAAATTATGGATTACAGTTTTAGCGATGTGCACAGTGCACTTGAGCATCCGACAGCTATGAACATAAATTTGCCGAGCACTGTTTAATGAAAACCTTTCCAGCTGAAGGTAGTCTAAACACGCTGATTAATTCTGTGGGGGACATAGAGACGAAATGAGAAATAGCCTGTCTGTTTTGGATTCATTTCGTTTACTTTGTACAATTAAAAGTAGAAATGTGGAAAACGAAGGGAAAATATATTCATTTTAAGCAGTATCGAGCCTAAAGTGTTTCGGATATCTCATTCGTCTATCTTTACGCCAGTTTATCACACAGTCATGGCGGAAACAAAGCAGGACATGAAGGTTCACAGAACACATTGATTTTTAATACGGAAACAAGAAGAGTCTGTACGTGCCAAGAAGTTTGTTTCTTCAAGTTGAACAGGATAAAAGATTCTATGACAGGGCGGCAGGGGTTGAGTAGGTCTCGTTTTGTCTTTGTATTATTGAGACACAGCGCAAGTACTTTCACGTTGGCAAATCGGAGTGGGGTGGCAGTGGAGCGGAGTGGGGAGAATGTGGAGCGGAGAGCTCAGTCTTGTACAGGAACTGCCAGTGGACGGGAGTCGAACTGCTGACGGGCAGGGAGTGGATGTAGTGTATCGACACACACACACACACACGCATATATACATATATACGTACATACGGTGTGCTTTTCGCGTTTCTCTAGGTGACCCAAAACAAGCGACAAGCTGTCGGCTCGTACTAACACAACGGCCGGGGCCGCGAGTGGTACAGTGGGTGGTGCAAGCAGTGGTGGCACTAGCCAACGCCACCATCACCACCGCAAACACCGGTCGCGCTCCACTCCGCGCTATGCCGATGTGGAGAAACCAAAAAAGAAGAAGCTCCTCAGCGGCGGGAGTACGTCTCTCGTGTCGATTCCCAATACCATCAAACTGTCCATGCTAAACAGTGGCCTCATGTCTCTCGGTAAGTGTTAAAAAGTGTCTGCACTGGTGGTCTGATTCAGCAGTGCGATGACCGTTTTGAGTGACTTGTTTTGGGGTTGACTAAGTCCATGTAATAAAGTAATTATTTGAGAAGCTGATAGTCGAGTAGTTCGTGAAATTATCACCAGTCTTTAGTGGGACCCAAAGATGCGTTACTTTGTCCACAAGAACCCCCGTTGTTCCCTCTTGGTCCCTCATCTGAGCCACATGAATTTAGTCAACAACGTCAAAAAAAACGTTAGATTTCCCAAATCGTCTTTTTCTCCACGTCTTTCCGTTAAAATGTTTCACGTACCTTTCATCGCTCATAAGTAATCCCTAATTTAGGACAGGTTGGCAGGATTGGATATGTTACAATTATTTATGACAAGTAAAATGAGCGTGTGTAGACTTAAATCCGAAATTCGACAACTTCACTCGGTTACTCTGCTGCAAATTCCAAAGCCATATATTGTATTGTAAATTTGTTCTGAGGAAAATTCTCATTCACTAGCAGTTACTATTATTTGTGTAGTTAACTCTACGGTGTTAGGTGGATAAGCAATAAAATTTTGATGGGTAGACCAGTGGAATACCAATGACATGGGACGATCGTATCAATGTTCTGAAAGTTGACTTTTGTCTAAATTGTATATGAAATTAGTTCCTATCGCACAGAAAACACAGTCCGTCAACATTACAAAGACCAGCCGACTAATGCTACTGTATTTATTGTGAAAGTTCATTCAGAACACATACATACACTGTGGTAGAATGGGGAGTTTCTTAATGTTACTTCGGGTGGTACGTGTATTTACCGCTGGGCTTTAAACGGTTAAAAAATATTGGGGAAGTTAGTCGGCTCTGCCGTGGTTCAGGTCTTTAGTTTCCGACTTCTCACCGTGCAAGATTCGTAGTGGACGAAGTGGCACTGGGAGAGGATTTTCTCCAAACACGTCCGGGTTACCTTGTCAGTATTACTCCACCAATGCTCCACCCTCATGTTCATTTTCTCTAAATACTACTCTTATCAGCAGGGCAAGTGGGTTAAGCCTGGGAGCCTTCAAACAAAGAAGTCCTGTTTCGGACATTGGGCAGCATTGTACAGCATTGTACAGCAAAGTTCTTTCATGTTGTTATAGGGAATGTGTGAAGGTAGGACATACTAAGAAAGTGTACAATGGCGGGGTTTTGTTATTGCATAGACGAATTTGCTGACCTTATTGACGGATTGTTATTCGTCTGGGAATAATAAAGCAGTATTTTTTTTTTTCATATCTGTGTTTTAGTGTTGTGTTTAACTTACGAATTCTGTGACATTTAATTTACATTCTCATTTAATGAACCAAACGAGACGTCTGCCCGAAGTTTGGTAGTTTAAGACGTCATAGGCCTATAGATTGTGATATAGAGACCAAAGGCGAGTTTATCGCAGCAGTAAATTGTGCAAACTATTTATCATCATTCTTTACAGCTTCGTTGTGACGAAACTGTAAGATCTGTATAAATATTATAGCAATCCGGGAGTGTCTGAGGAAGTTTATATTATAAAGGTTATGTTTCCTTTGCAAAAAGAAATTTTTGCGCGAACGTGCTGCAATATTAAGTTATACATACATAGTTTGCCTGTTTTATTATATGTGGCTGTACCATAGCTGAGGTGGGTATTTCCCGACTTCTCACCGCGGAGACCCGGGTTTGATCCCATGCCATTCCGTGTCTAGGATTTGCGGCGCTCCGAGTGCTTCGGTTTTTCCTTATTATTATCAGTCGTCATTACTCTCCCACCAACTCCTCGTGGCAGACAGCGACGTTAAATGAAACTCTTCTCTCTCTGTTACGATATGCGATTAAATTTGCCCAGTGCCTAACATAGGGCTACCCTTCGCAAGCCGCGTACTTGCAATGAACGTCTTCTGCTATGCAGTCCAAGGCTCTTTTGTTGTATTTCTCAGTCTCCTAGTCAAATTTATAGGAAATTTGATAAATAAAGTTAATCTTTCACGTTCAGAATGCAAACAAAGAAGATGTTTCAAGGAAAAGACGTGAAATATATTGTTTTAGAAAGAGCTAAAAGGAAGTTCATGTGTATTTGAAACGCCATATATTACTGATATAAATTTAATAAGGCCGGCGATGTGCGTAACACGTAACTTTGAGAGAGGTGCTTTCGCTTAACCTTTGTTGCCGTGGAAAAGCAATAAACATTACATGTTCTGAGTATGTGTTTGTATTCTTGCCTTAGTTGCTCGGCACTCAAGCGCATGAGCCGTATTATATTGTCCTCTGTCGCCTGTCTGGCTGTACCATATTTTACCACATTATCATGAAAGGCACGATTTTCCGAAAAAAAATGTTCTTTCAGCGGCTTTGACTTCAAATTATTTTGCTTTTAACTGCACTTAACTACGATGAAATATGTACCATTATTTGCTGAGTTTGTTGCACGCCACTGCTTTTAATTACGTGCACTGTGCGGGTTGATGTGGCGATAATGCGTTTGGGAAGAGAGTAGATGGAATTAAAGTGACGTTTTGGCCAACCTGATTGAAGATTTCCGTTTCTTGCGTAGCTCTGACCAGGAATATGTCAGGAAGACACGGCCGCCACCTTTACGGTCCTTACATAAATTTTTGTCTTCAGCTTTTTTCCGATACTCTATAGACTGTACAGTTGAAACGTAGCCATTCCACGTCATACCCTGGGAATTAGCCAAAGCCACGCAGTGGATGCGCTTCGTCGACATGATTATGAATGGCCCGTTCAGAAAGGACGAGGGAAGTAGCTGCCCTGGTGTGTATTAAAGATGTCGTACTGGTACTTGCACGGACGAATTCGTGACAACAGACACTAGGCTGGTCGCAGGCCTGCCATCGCGGAGACCCGGTTTCCTTCCCAGGCCGGTGCATGTGGGATTTATGGTGGACAAAGTGGTAGTTGAAGTTTTTCTCCGAGTGCTTTGGTTTTCTCCTGTCAGTATCATTACTGTAATGCTCTTTACTCACTTATCTATCTGTTTATTACTGGCGCTCAATAAACTTAGCATTTGACAACTTTGTTAAATAAAAATATATACAACCGGGAACCCCGGAATATGAAGCAGAATTTGTAACCAGTACGCTGTAACAAAGTTGATTCCCACCACATCACTCTGCGTGAATTCATAGATATTTATCCACAAGCAGATGATGAATGTGGGCACCGCGGTAGCACAGTGGTTAAGGTGATCTGCTACAAATCGGAAGGTCGCTGGTTCGATCCCAGCTGGTGTCAGTGGATTCTTCATTGACATAAAATCCTTCCGATCGCACTATGGCCCTGGGGTTGACTCAGCCTCTAACAGAAATGAGTACCAGGAGTATTTCCTGGGGGTAAAGGCGGCCGGTGCGTAAGGATGAAAACCTATCACCATCCTGTAATCTTGTCACGAAATAATAATAATAAAACTTCACTTCCTAGAACCCTCTGGGCCCCTTCGGACCTGAAACGGGACTGCTTTACCTTTATCTTCACCTATATGATCAATGATAAACCATAGTTTATGCTAGGGTAGATTTGTTTAGCTCAGAGCAGTCTTGATGTTAACTTTCTGATAGGAAACGTATTTTGCTGTAACCAGTGCACCATCAGTCTTAGTCTTTTTAGATATTATTTTCACTGGTGTTATTTATTTTTACTTCTGTTTAACTTTTGTTAATGTACATATAGTTATTCAAATTGGTTATGAGAACAATTTTTTTTTTTAATTTTCTTGGAACATACTCTATACGTGTTCACTGAAATAATCTTTTTAAAAAGAAAACTGTGAGGCCAACATTCTGCGATTCGTTGGGGGCTGCAAATGATATTCTATATTTTTTGATGATCTTTAATTAGTTATGACTTTATCCAGGGTATTATTTCTGTTGTTCGTCACTCCAAGGAAAGAGCACATGATAGATTGAGAGTGCTTGAATGCAGGATGTAGAGGAAAGTATTTGGACACAAGAGAGGTGATGTAACAGAAGGTTAGTAGGTTGAAGAAATCCAACGAGATGCAAAAGTAAGCTGATATTTATGTACTGCTAAATTACTCTACATGTTTCGGGTGTCCATCGCGCCCATCATCAGGAGTACATCAAACTGTAGTTGCAGGCTCTGGTAGAGATCATACCATCTGGGGAGCAAGCTTCCTCAAAAGTGACCAAAGTTTTATGTACTCTTGATTATGGGCGCGATGGACACCCGAAACATGTAGAGTAATTTAGGAGTAAATAAATATCTGCATACTGTTGCATTTCGTTGGATTTCTTCAACCTAGTATTACGATGCACGGAACCACGAATATAAAAACAGGTTAGTAGGTGCTTTATGATTAAGACTGCCCCCTCTAAGATCATTGAAACCACAGGATATAACAACGGGTTGTCACAAAACAAGAAAAGTCTTCTCTTCAGTTTCACACTGCAGGTTATGACGAATCGCCGTAGTTGGCGTAGCAACACTGAGTCAGTGAATGGATCTGAATTCTTTGAGCTATTTTAAACCGATCAGAGCAAGGAACGTGTAGACATAACGAAAACGCTCCTGACTTGGCCGACGCTCACACATCCTGCTAGGCCAAGGGTGTCGACACAGGGTTAATATTGTCAACAAAAATGTACATTTTCGTGGCAAATACTGAGTGTTCTTATCGAGTTGGTTGGTTTAGCCGCATATCTTTAGACTGGTTAGTATTCAATAGCTAAACGGTTTGGAACTGGACGGTGACGCTGAATATCCTAAGGTTTTCCTCAGTTCTCTCAGGTATGTGCCGGGTTGGTAGCCCAATTAGGTCACAGTCACTTCTTTTCAAATACTTTCCAGTTCATTATCATTCACCAGTCATCCTACACTCGACGCTCTGTGGTCTGAGGTACCGATGGAGTCTTAAAGTAATCCACAAAGCGGAGCGTCTTATTGATTACGTGCATCATAAATATTTGAGCCACGAGATGGACGGTCCGGGGTTCGAAGACCGGCAGGTGCGAGCGACTTCTTTTCTCCAAAACCGTCCAGACCAATTCTGGGGCTCACTCATTCTTCGATTTGCCGGGTACTGTGGTTCTTTGTCCGTCCTTGGGAGCAGGGGGGGGGGGTTAAACGGCCTTTGTCTGAAGTTGACCACTCAACTCCATCTAGTGTCGAATTTAAGACTGCGTGGGGCTGTACCACTAGTCCCCCAGTATGCCGTCATGGCTAGGACAGGGGCAGTTTTTCTCTTCATAACTGAAAGATGAGACTTCAACGTCGGAGAGGGACAGTTTGTCCTCAACGGACTACATATCTCCTACACATTCTGATAGAATAAGGTCAACAATACATGGCTTTGCAATGGTGTATATCCCGTGATTGCTTCTGAGCCTAAGGCACCTGGGTAGAGGGTAGAGACGGGTCGGCTTCTTGAATTGCATGTACGTATTTTCCCTCTTCTGACTCCAGATGAATAGAAATCTGCGAGTATGACGTCAGCAGGATCCCCACAGCCCGCTTTTCAGAGATACGATTTCTTACTCTGTCGAGACGACCAGAATGCAGGAACGTGAAAAAGTCACAACTTTTCACTCTGTATAATAACTCGCTATGCCACAATTAAAGTATAATTTATTCGTATAAGTTTATAGCTCAGAGAATCCTTTATTTAACCCAACATAACTCTGTCGTTCCTATACAAACCGCCAGATATTAACATTAAAAGAAACCGAGTTTTGTTGCTCAACGACTTGTCAGCACCCCGGTACTCCTGTTTAATACTGTAACTTATGTATTTTTATTGTTGCGTCTATGTATTTTTATTGTATGTTTATGTATCTTCATCGTGCCAACTGGCACTCTTCAGCAACCCTGACTGAGGTTCTTCCTTGCATTTTCCTCAGTTGTAAGGCAAATGCCAGGGTAAAACCTGCAAAGACGGAGCACGGCCCTCACTGTTCCAAAATTTTTGTGTCGTTCTATGTATTGTTTGTTCTGTGTCGTTCTGTGTATCGCGCACGCGCGCGCGTGTGTGTAAATGTGTATTGTACTACTGCCACCGGGTTGCTAACCAATTTCAGTTAACAAATATATCATATCAATATATTTATATGTTCCGTAAGAACAGCGAAATCCCGGTCAAATAAGTGTTTTCTCTAGTCACGTAAGTCTAGGCATCGCATTAATATTATTTCCCCTTCTAAATTAAATATTATAGATCTATGCAACCCTATCACGCACATGATCTGTAACTTGTAACGTGTAAAATGAAAAGTGTCTGAATGTACAATGTGGATGGAGTCATGGGATCTTCTGTCGACAGCAGCAATCAGCTCAATACGATCTGTCCTTTATTTCTGTCACAATACATAAAATTTTACCGAATTTATTCGGTGTTTAATTCTATGCAAGCACTTTTATCAGCGTAGATTAATTCTTGATTTTTCATACTGTGTTCCCCTACAAATTAATATCACTTGTTTGCACTGGTACATGCAATACGAAGTTCTTCACCCGTCCCGCTCTGAACTTGTTTTCTCAGTGATGGCTGCACTCTAAACCATCGGCCAGTAAGGGTCCATTATCCAGTGCCGTGGAGTATTGTAGAAATAAACCCACGCATTGACTTGGATTGTGTGCCAAAACAGATCGCGTGCTGGAGGAAGGCAATTGAAAATTATTGGAAAGCGGATGTGCAACTTTCTTTGGCTGGATGCCACACAAGTCCTGATGCACTTCATTTACGATAAAACTTCACTGCGACAAAATGCGACATTTTCATCTCCATTGCGTGTGGAGTAAACGATTCTTTGAACTGGTGTTGTTTTGAAGTGCCTTGAATTAGCAGGTATTAAAGAGCTGAATTTTGGCTAACATGAGAATGAAAACTCCAGTGTACATTTTTATGCTATCCAAAACTACTAGTAATTTTATTCGTGACGCGTATTGGTACCCACTTACGTGTAACTGATTTACCCGCGTTAGTGACTGATTAAGTAACTATTTGCTTTGAGTAGTCGTTGTTTAGAAGCTGAGAAAAACATATCTGATATTTATTTTATGAAATTTTATCACATTGTGCACGGACTTGTCACAGGAAACCATCCGCCAATTTAGTACAATTAACTCCCACACCCACTCACCTCACACAAACACACACACCCACTCACGTCACACACACGCACGCCACACAGAATCACACACACACACACACACACACACACAAACAAACACACACATACACACACACACACATACATAAACAACG
>Ga0123354_10018545_pt1 | contig 10911 bp, 7 predicted proteins | sample TergutLab28metaG_2_FD_97872 | JGI IMG/M metagenome (GOLD analysis project Ga0123354, IMG submission 97872) | Labiotermes labralis P4 segment gut microbial communities from Petit-Saut dam, French Guiana - Lab288 P4 | ecosystem: Host-associated > Arthropoda: Insects > Digestive system > Gut ... | reverse complement strand
GGAAGGAGACCACTGGGGAGACCTAGGCGTAGATGGGTGGATAATATTAGGATGGATCTCCAGGAGGTGGGATGTGGGTATATGGACTGGATTGGGCTGGCCCGGGATAGAGACAGTTGGCGGAGGCTTGTGAGTGCGGTAATGAACCTTCGGGTTCCGTGAAATGCGGTGAATTTCTTGACTAGCTGCAAACCAGTTAGCTTCTCAAGAAGGACTCTGTACCATGGAGGAAGTAAGTAAGTAAGTAAGTAAGATATATTGCTGTGTATTGACGGTGTATAATACATTACACAAATTTGTTACTGCACAACGGGGTGGCCTCTGTCAAAAACAAACTGTAATGGGATTGCTTTTTTACCATCTGTTTCGTAGTCATCCGTTTTTCATTTAAAGTTCATGTTCTCCAGTTTCTAGTTTCTGAACAACTCAGCAGTATATATGACATTTTCTTCGGCCTAACGTATCGTACATCTTCCTTTATGAATTTTCTTTTCAGTTCCTACGCTGCTGCTCACAATCAGCTTGTCAGTAAGAAACGCCACGTGTCTGTGGTACAGTACACGAATGCAATTTCACGCTTCAAGAAGCAGCTCACATATTTACTTCGAAAATTGCCCACCACTCCTTCGCCGTACGCAAGTCTAAACGCGAGACATAGAGGTATTTAAATCACGGGACCTAACCTGGTCGTAGAACGCGCATCATCCCAACTTGGTGTACAGCAACGGCATCGTGCGCCGTGCCACTACCTGATAAAAAGAACGCCCTGTATAATTTATTTATTTATATTATGTGAGCGGGTTTCTCCACAATCTGTGCGCTTTGTATATAGCTGGAATAGTAATGTTAAAGGTAAAGTTCATCCCAGAACAGGTCACTAAGGCCCATAGGGGGAGTAGAGGTATAGCTCTACTCTTCCGTTAACCCCGGCGCTAGATTTGGTGGGTGGCCAACGCCACGCCCCGGCCGCTTTACCCCCGGGAAAGACCTGGTACCTACTGTATAGGAGGCTGGGTGGGCCTCAGGGCCGTTCTGGACGGGTGCGGAAAGTCTCGACCCCACTGGGATTCGATCCCCGGACCGTCCAGCCCGTAGCGAGTCGCTATACCGACTGCTCTACCTCGGCCCCCAAATAAATAAATATACCTAGGCAACTTCAGATGACTGGTTCCTGGTCAGGGATTTGAACTCAGGGCCTGCGCGTAGGAATTAGGCGTGCCATCTATTTAACCGAGATTAGCATTTTTTTGTGTATAACAAGTTCAGGGTTTGGGCTAGGGCCTGCAGGGCTAAGGGATCGTAGTTCGATCCCCGTATCAACTGAGCTATCCCGGCCCATAGTTGAAATAGTGCATAGATTAAATGGACTCATTATTTGTCGAGTAAAAAGGTTTTTTGTTCCGTAATTACAGAGGGAAAAACGTAGTGTGAGGACGTAATGATAATCGATAAATGTTAAAGTGGAAACGAAAAGAATAGGAACGTGTCAAGGAAAAACGGCTGTACCGGATTATTTGTTTTATGTGAGTGTTATCGCATTCCAGCCACTTGGACGACCCAGTCGTGGATGAGAGGATAATATTAAGAAGGATCTTCAGGAAGTGGAATGTGGGGGTATGAACTGGATCGAGTTGCCTCGGGATAGGGACAGGTGGCGGACACTTGTGAATGCGGTAATTTACCTTCGGGGCCTCATAAAATGCGGGGAATTTATTGACTACCTGAGAACCGGTTAGCTTCTGAAGAGGTACTCTGCTCCATGGAATATGTTAGGAAGTTATATCATTCCCTACAGCACTTCTGCAATTTATATAATTCCTGTAATCCCTGTACAGGCCTGGGCAGGCCGTGAGAGTTCCAGGAGCTTGAGGCCTCCAGATTTCAAGACAATAGACACATGATGATGGTAAGGTTGTCAGTCCTACACACCGGTCGCCTTCACCCTTAAGAAGCATACCTGATACAAAATATAGCAATTAATGTCAATTAAGTTTCCTTAATCCAAAACTCAAAAACAAACATTGTCAGAAGTCAGTAATAATGCTTTAATTGCCAACTGACAGTGTTCAGTCAGTAGTTGTGTGCATTTCTAAAGACACTTGACAGTTTCACTTACAAAATTCCCTTACAGTAAATGTAACAAGCAGGCACTTACTTGTGTGACATTGAATGCTGTAATGCTTGATAATTAAACGTTTACATTTTTGTACATACAGGTTTTATCCGGGGCATGGGGTGGCGCAGTTGGTTGAGGCACTGCGCTACAATTCGGAAGGTCGCGGGTTCGATTCCCGATGGTGTCATTGGAATTTTTCATTGACATAATCCTTCCGGTCGTACTGTGTCCCTGGGGTTGATTCAGCCTCTAACAGAAATGAGTACCAGGAATATTTCCTGGAGGGTAAAGGCGGTCGGTGCGTAGAGCTGACAACCTTAGCACCTTTCAGTGCTGATTGTCTCGAAATCTGGGAGCGTCGACCTCCTGGAACCCTCAGGGCCTGTATAGGGATTGCTTCACGTGAGACAATAATTCAGCCTGTCGGGGTTAGGATATTTAATTGGGAATTACAAGTAAAAAATAAGGCAAATCAGTCCCATTACAAGCCTGGAGTGGCCCAGAGGCTTCCAGGAAGTTAAGGTTCCCAGATTTCATGACAATGGCCCAGAATGGTGGTAAGGTCAGCCTTACGCACCGGCCGCCTTTACACCCAGGAAATGCTAGTGGTATCATTTCCTGGGGGTAGCACTGTTAGTACTGTTAGAGGCTTAGTCGATCCCAGGTCCATAGTGCGATCGGAAGGATTTTATGTCAATGAAAAATCCAATGACACCAGCTGGGATCGAACCAGCGATCTTCCGATTTGTAGCACGGCACCTTAACCACTGTGCTACCGCGGTCCCCCGAATTACAAGTATAATTCAGTATAAAGTGTAAGTGAAAATACAGCTTCATAAACCCGGAATGTCTTGTAATAGTATTGAACTGCTGACTGATTAGGTTTTGTAAAACTGGACAATTAGGAAGAACGTCGCTGTCACAATTTGGAAGGAATTAAACGAAATTTTAAGACAGAATAAAGAGGTGAATACAGTCGGCTGCTGAATAAAACTAAATAAGAAGGAAAGTTGCGAAGAATTAAGATACATGTGTGTGTGTACAGCTGGGAAGAAACAAACATAAACCTAATGCAGTTGTACTGAGCCGCGTGTTTTGTCTCTCCGTGAGGAGGCCCCCTGTATTTGCTGAAGAGAATCCTTTCCCGAGATGGGAAAGGTGTCCAGATCCCGTGGGAACTCTTTGTCACCAGGTTCCGTATTGCGGTGACTCTGTAAGGGTAGTACCGTCATGCGTCGCTTAACGACGGGGATACGTTCTGAGAAATGCGTCGTTAGGCGACTTCGTCGTTGTGCGAACGTCGTAGAGTGTACTTAAACAAACCTAGATACAGGGGTGCTGATAAGTCCTTAGCCCGACTAGGAAGGAAACACGCTAATGTTTCTGTCAGAATGGCGTGAATTTCCTTCGGTGCCTTGCCTTGCAGAGGAAAAAAAAAACTTGATGACAGCTCGCGTCTCGATGTTGTTGAAATCGCGCCCGTCCCTGACATGCTTCCGAGCTTGTTTCCTTCCTGGTCGGTCTGAGGACTTATCAGCACCCCTGTATCTACTACACCCCTAGGCTATATGGTATAGCCCAGTGTTTCTCAAACTTTGTGAGATCGCGGCCCGGTAAATTCTTTTTTCATAAGACGAGTGCCCGGTCCCAAAAGATTTACACGTAAATACCTTTCCAATTTTTTTAAGTTCATACATTAAACTAACAAGTATTAATAATTAATTATGGCAATATCATAAAGAGTGTTAGTACCACGTACAATTATGTGTACGGTGTGGCATGTTGACAAATATAAAATTACATTTAAATTAGTTATCAGTTACAGGAGAATCTCTCGCGGCCCGGTGTAATTGATGCCAGGGACCGGTACCGCGCCGCGGCCCGGCTGTTGAGAAACACTGGTATAGCCTATTGCTCCTAGGCTACAAACCTGTACAGCATGTTACTGTACTGAATACTGTAGGCAACTGTAACACAATGTGAAGTGTTGTATTATAATATAATATGACAGGTATGCGCCGCATAACGACGTTTCGGTGAACGACGGACCGCATATACGACGGTGGTCCCATCAGATTATAATATTATAATATGATGTAATATTATATTATCATCGTCTGGCTGTTCGGCCCGTTTGTTGGCCATAGTCTGCCCTTTTCTCGTCTTCCAGTCACTCCTATATCTTGTCTCTGCCGGTCAGTTTTTCTGATTGTTAAATTTAGCTGTATCCTACCGCACTTTGTCCTCCCACCTTTCGGGGGGTTCTTTTTTCACCCTAGACGTCCTTCCAGAATTTGTCGATGATCCTTACTTCATTCCCATCCCATTGTAATCTTTGAACGCCCATGTGCGTGACCAGCTCAATTTTGTCATTCAGTCAATGTTTTTGGCAAGTGATGGAGTTAGTAGGTAACACCGCCACTTGCTGCCCTTTGCGGCCCATTCGAAGTAGTAGGTTAGTTTAATTAGGAAACTGGGCAAGGAAGTGTTTGGAAAGATACTCTCTGGTTTTGGAAAAGGTCTTCTGGAAAAGGAGGTTATGAAGTTTTATCGTTGTACCGTGCATTTCAGTGTCATTTAAGTTCATTCGCCAACAAATACACTTTTTATTAAATTTCGGAAGCCTTTAAAATTTACATTAAAATTCACATTGAGATTCCTCCTACATGTTTCACTCTACGACCATCATCAGACAGCTTATGCTGTAGCCTGGCTAAAGTTATACAGGGTTATTCAAAATGATTGTCGGAGGTTTAACAACTTGCCACCTCGTTCTCCAGATGCAACCCCATGTGATTTCTTTCTATGGGGTTACATCGAGGATCAGGTTTATGTTCCTCCTCTTCCCGCAAGTATTCCGTCACTGAAGGTACGAATCAGAACCGCCATTGAAACCATCACCGCTGACATGCTACAAACAGTTTGGAACGAACTCGATTATCGTGTTGATTACTTCCATTTTTTATCACCGTGCAATATTGTCAATTTTAAAACTACAGTAAATCAACTAGTTGCACACAATGTATTTCACTTGGTAAAATCACACTTTAAAACACATTAAAAGTCATTATCATCTCCTACAGGTTTCGATCCCAATGGATCATCATCAGGGAGTTGGAGTGCCTATATATGAAGTTATTGGGTTCTTCTTATTTACGATGTGATGTAAACAGTGTTGTGGCAGCATGCCTGCAATTGTGTGCAACTAGTTCGTTTGACTATAGTTTTAAAATATCGTGTTGATGTTTGTAGAATCACAAATGTTGCACATATAGAGCACCTGTAAGGTATGTAACAAAAACTTGGAGTGTTGTTGTATTAAATAAAAAAATCATATACTCCTATCTCAAATGTATTGTGTTTGACAAGTTGTTAAAACCCCGACAATCATTTCGAATAACCCTGTATTAAAATTCAGTAAAAGTTGTATCGTTAATATGCTTTGCGATGGTGTGGCAGCATGTCTATTATGGCGTATGCACTGTTTGCTGCATTGAGTGAGGTTATGAAGTGGGAATTGAATTGTAAGTCCCGAGCATTAGATCAAGTGTGTTTTGGTGTTAGGAGCTTTGGTCCTTCACTTGTATTGTGGGAGAAATCCAATTCGTTGCGATATTCAGTAGATGCTGATATCCTTACATTTTTATTTGAGGTATTTACCGCCGGGCTTCGGAGAGGAAGAAAGGGAACCTGCTTGTGGTTCTGTCGGCAGCCGTAAGAAGGTCGGGATTTTAGCTGTTTATTTCGTATTGGTGTTTTGTTATAATAGTTTTGGATTCCGATCGCTCAGCATTACGAACGCACGTCCTCTGATGTTCACTGTGAAACTCCGACCGCTGGGAGCACAGAAGTTTGAAGCCCTCGGCCTCACGATTTATCAATAAGGATCCTGGATAATACTCAGCAACCGGCGGATTCCCACGAGGATTGTACTCGATACTGGTAACTTTTTGTTTCAGAACTGTGGTTTGCGAACTCGTCGGGTGTTCTCGTGGTATTCTTCAGGAAACATACCTAATTACCGAATTTGTATAATGTATTATGTACCGCCAATACACAACATACACCAAGACAAGATGCAATAGTTCCAGTTAGGTTATATTTGGCTACATGTTTCGGCCGTAAACGGCCATCTTCAGGCCAATTAAGAACAATATTAAGGTTGTTCTTAATTGGCCTGAAGATGGCCGTTTACGGCCGAAACATGTAGCCAAATATAACCTAACTGGAACTATTGCATCTTGTCGTGATGTATGTTGTGTATTGGCGGTACGTAATACACAACGGGATGGCCTCTCTCAAAAATACATAATTACCGGCTGTGCTTGTGTGTGTTTGTATGTGTATGCGCGCGCTGTACGTAGATACACTCATGTGATAACGGCGTACTTGGATCAGTTAGTGGCGTTATCGTATGTGTAGATGGATTACTTGCAAAACGTCCCTGTCCTTTTGTATTTTGCGTAACTACTTCGAGTGTCTCACCAGCCGCCCAGACAAGTACGGATTACACGTCATTGAAATAATAACACATTTCTTGCATTATCGACAGTAACCGAGAGGTGCAGTAAATTGTGCAGAAATCTGGTAGCCAAATGTAGGCCCCGGAAGAGTGACATGAAGCAGTTCGCACTAATGAAACACAATTATAAGACGCTGCTGTACAAAATGTAGTCGCCATGGCGACCTCGCTTCCGGTATTTGTGCACGCCTTGTACTGGGGGTTGCATAATGTACTCCAGGATTACAAAAATTTAGTATAGGAAAATCGTAGGACACGTATTTACGAAACCTGTACAGATAGAAGGAACAACTCAAAAAGTTATTTTTCACAGCAAGTTGTTTTTCATCGTAGTTCACATTTATGCCGCTAGGCGATGCGAGTGTATGTAGTGAGAAAATGGCCGCTCCGGGGGAGAAGTCGTTTTGTGTGTTGGAATACCACACGAGTAAGTCTGTGGTTACTGTGCAGCGTGCATTTCGTGCAAAGTACGCAAAGGACCCACCTACAAGACCTCGCTGACTTAAAACCACGGATCATTGCAGCAGTAAAAAATTTCGATGCACCTGTGTTGACGCGTGTGTGGCAAGAACTTGAATATCGTATCGATGTGTGCCGTGTAACCTGTGGTGCACACATCGAACATCTCAAGTTGTCAAAAAAAAAAACTTTGTTTTCCTGTGGCTGTGAACAATTCCATTAAGGTAGGTCCTTTGGTTTTCTTGTTATAAATGTTTGAAGTCACGGAAAACATTATGAAACGCCCTGTATAAGCCGACCTTCGGTGTGCCTAGGTTAGTCACGTGATTACAGCTGCCATATATTGAAAAGCAGCGTCCTAACCTACTTGCTTACGCCATGGAGCAGAGTCCTTCTTGAGAAGCTAACAGATTTTCAGCTAGTCGAGAAATTCCCTGCATTTTATGGAAACCGAAAGTTCATTACCGCAGTCACAAGTGCCCGCGAAACGCAGCGTCCTGTATACACATTCCCTCCAGACTGACAGCAGGTCACATACGCGCACAACCGCGTCGCGAGTCTAGTGACGTTGCGTGGGCTCGCAGACCAGGCGCCAGGGTCGTCACGGAAATGGACCATTACGTGAAAGTGGACCGAACTTCCATCTCCCCGTCTTGTAATATCGCGCTGCACGCATTTACCCAGTTTGTAGCTAAACTGTTTCCTGAACCCTTGCGAACCGCTTTGCTGTAGGAGCAACTCGCACGGCATACTCGTTCAGGTGACGGAACCGGTGGTGGTGAGGGTGCCTATCGACGCGCATCCTAGCGGCATTCCAGGTAATTACGTCGCCGGGGTGAGGTCTGCAGTGGACGCAGGATGTGCTGTGCGATACATGCCGGTTCGTGTGTTTGCTCTTGGCGTTCGTACGGTAACTATCTGTTCTGACGTGACGCCATGACTATGTTGGTATGAATAAATTCCGGTCGGACTGTTTAATGCTGTTTTAGTCTTAAAGTGTCATGACGAATTAATTAATGTCGCCAGGACTGTTATGTGTGAATTCATAGTCTAGTAATAACGTTGATTGTTTTCCGCAAGCGTGTATATGCGCATGGCTTTTCTACGATGTTAGAGTGAGCCTCCTTAGTATGAAGTTTTGTACGTAGAGATTAGAAATTTCTTGTGTGCGCCGAGTAAATATAGGAGATTTGTTGTGGGAAGAAATTAGAAGGTTTGTGTGTGTGTGTGTATTTGAAGAAGGTTTGAGGTTAGGTGGCGTCGCCATCAAGAGCTTGGTCGGGGTGTATTGCAGCGTACAATTTATACATTAATGTTGGAGGGTTTGATATCGATCATATATGTCAAAACTTTAAGGCTCGTTTGGCCGCGCAGCTGTCTGTTGTATGTCGATGTTGTATCATGCATCAGGTGGGTTTACGTCTGCTGTTTCTGCTTTTAACGTGGAGGAATTTCCAGGCCTGCTATTCTGTGCCGATAAGCCACTAGATCCACTTAAAAACACGTGCTCTCCGCTAGTGTTGTGTTTATGACTGTGAACGCAACGGTTGTTGTGTTGTGTTCCCACGGGATGTTGTACTTAGCGGGCAGTCCATGTGGGGTCCACCCAGAGCAATGGTTTTTATCAGAGAGTCGGCTTTTCTTGCGACGAGAGGCAGCAAGGAGGAGGGTATAAACTGAGGAAGAAGCCCGTCAGTGTCGTGTTAACGTAGAGGAGGTTGCATTGGGCTGGTCATGCAGCACGTGTGAGGGAAAGAAGTGATTGCAGGATTTTCGTATGAAAATTCTTTGGAAAGTTGCCACACGGTCGTTTCCGGTTTCAGGGTGCGCTGTTTTAAAAGAGAGACGGCTGTTTGATTGCTTTAATCCTGTGTCGGTTTAATTCTTATTGATTTTACCGTTCCTTGTTTGCGGTCGGCAGCGGCGTTCTTATGAGGTTGGTTTTAGGGTGGTTTGTGTCACCTGCAGGGAGTGAAAGTTCGGTAGGTTAGGTGAAGTAAAAGTTATACTAGTTTCGGAACGACCAGATAAACGAACCGTTTCATTCACGATGTTTATTATTATCGTACTACCCCGAATTGTGTGGGATCGCGGTAGCTCAGTGGTTAAGGTGCTGTGCTACAAAACGGAAGGTCGCTAGTTCGATTCCAGATGGTGTCATTGGAATTTTTCATTGACATAACCCTTGTGATCGCACTATGGCCCTGGGTTCGACTCAGCCTCTAACAGAAATGAGTACCAGGAGTATTTCCTGGGGGTAAAAAGCGGCCGGTGCATAATGCTGACAACCTTACCACCATCCTGTGCCATTGTCACGTAATGTGGGAACCTAAACTTCCTGGAACTCTCTGGGCCTGTAATTGGACCGATTTACCTCTTTTACCCCGACTTGTAACGCTGCATTTTCCTTCCCCACCCTTGCCAGTTCATCTTCCGTAAATCCCATCACTTTATGCTGACGTGTTACATCGATAGGGCTTTGATGTTTTAATGTACGGCAGTCGTAGGTCTCATGAATTCATGTTTTAATTATTTGTACATAACTTACAGCCGATCTCAGTGGCCGCGCGGTATAGGACGTCTGTCTGCGGCCGCTCGCTTGTTGGGGTTGCGGGTTCGAATCCAGCCGGGGGCATGGAATATAGATGTCTGTCTCTTGTGAGTGTTGTGTGCTGTCTGGTAGAGGTCTCTGCGTCGGGCCGATCGCTCATCCAGAGGAGTCCTCCGAGTGTGGTGTGTCTGATCGCAAAGCCTTGACAAAGGGTAGGCCTTGGCCCACTAGGTGCAGCGGCGCCATAATAATGTTGTACGAGTCCTTTGAACAGTGAAGATCCTGTGTGTGAACTGTTTCTATCCGCACGTATTTTTCGGTTTGTACTCTAACGTAAATAGACATGCATTACTTTGCGCTTAATTTAGTGAGAAGGTTCGTAAATATCCGGTACCTTTCCCGCTCACTCACAGAGCCTGGCTTTTATCCCCTCCATTGAAGAACTACACTTCCGTTTGAAGCTTGTGAATGAACACACCCACTCGGATAGCCTCTGTGTGTGTTGCGAGGTCGTGCTGACCGTTGAAAGGTCATGCGGAGGAGTGAAACCGCTTGTACTCACCGACCGGGTTTTGCAGGGACCGACTTGTCGCTTTGGAATCGCGTCGTATCTGCAAGTACTGTGTGTTGTAGAAAGCCGGAGTGTTTCAAAACACTTCTGTGTTGGGCTTCAGTTAATTGAATATCTTGACCGGTACAAGTGCGATGACGTCAGATGTACAGTGTTAGAGTCCAGCTGAAATGTGATGGCACACGGTGACGCACGGGAGGGGAAGTGTAGGGGAAACTGGCGAATGCAGTGGGTAGCCAGTACTCTTCACACTACCTCGGAACATGGTGTATCCAGCATTACTACCGCTGATGCGCACACCTCGGCTACCAGTAGTCGACTGAACTGACGCCCTCCGGCCGATTTAAATGGACTCGTCCGTTTCGCCGAAAGACGAAATATGGTTTCTGCGCGTGTGACATCACATTTCAGATGCAGTCTAATGCGCACAGGGTTTATGTTGCTGGCCTTTCAGGGAATGGAACACGGAATGGACGCAGTAATTGGATTTAAAGTAGAGGGCTTTGTACTAAATACGTTGATGTTTGAGCATCGTCGTAGTTTGTTTTAAAACAAGGTTAAATAAATAAAGCAAATAATCAAATGTAAAGCTAAAGGTCACCCCAGAACAGATGGGGGAGTAGAGGTATAGCTCAACCTTCGACCTCGGCGCTAGACGGGGGAGGGGGGTCAACGCCACGCCCCGGCCGCTT
>Ga0123354_10018543_pt1 | contig 10911 bp, 4 predicted proteins | sample TergutLab28metaG_2_FD_97872 | JGI IMG/M metagenome (GOLD analysis project Ga0123354, IMG submission 97872) | Labiotermes labralis P4 segment gut microbial communities from Petit-Saut dam, French Guiana - Lab288 P4 | ecosystem: Host-associated > Arthropoda: Insects > Digestive system > Gut ... | reverse complement strand
GGTAATTCAACAGAATAGTCGTAAGCTCCTGATGATGGATATATTAATGTCCGAAACATGTTGAGTGCACAAGAAGTGAAATAAAAATAACAAGTGACATCAAGTTGGTCTTTTGTTTTCAACTACAGTAATACCTCAGCTAACAAAGATAATTCATTCCGGAATCACATTCGTTAGCCGAAATCTTCGTTAGCCGAAACGTGATTTCCCGTTACGTTACCAGGCATCTCACTTCTCGCTATCTCGAACGTAAACAACCCAGTCGGGTTGGTGGGTCTCCCCTATGGTCAGCTCATTTCTTTGTCTCACACACATACAGACGGAAAAGATAAGCTCCTGGAACGGCCCGACCGTTCATGTTTGCTGCTTTATGTTAGCACACGCATCCACTAAAACATTCGTTAGCCGAGTCCGAAAAACAGCGAAAAAAATCTTTGTTAGCCGAAAAATTCGTTAGCAGGGTCACTCGTTAGCCGAGGTATCACTGTATTACAATGATGCACGGTCCAACAAATATAAAACTGGGTCTTTTGATGTTATTTAGTGACTGTGTATATTTGATTCATGCCCTGTTAGATAAGTGCAGTTGTACACAGTACTTACTTACTCCATGGTGCAGAGAGTCCTTCTTGAGAAGCTAACTGGTTTGCAGCTAGTCAAGAAATTCCCCGCATTTCACGGAACCCGAAGGTTCACTAATGCACTCACATGCATCGGCCACCTGTCTCTATCCTGTCCCAGCCCAATCCAGTCCATATACCCACATCCCATCTCCTGGAGATCCATCCTAATGTTATCCACCCATCAACGCCTAGGTCTCCCCAGTGGTATCTTTCCCTCCAGTTTCCCCACCAAGCCCCTATACACCACCCTCTCCTCACCCATACATGCCACATGCCCAGCACATCTCATTCTTCTCGATTTTATCACCCGCACAATATTGGGTGAGGAGTAGAAATCATTTAGCTCCTTGTTATGCAGTCTCCTCCATTGCTCCATTACCTCGTCCCTCCTAGGTCCAAATATTCTCCTCAACACCATGTTCTCAAACACCCTCAACTTCCTTTCCTCCCACAATATCAGCGACCAAGTTTCACACCCATACTAAACAACAGGCAAAATTATAGTTCTATATATCTTGATCTCTAAATTTTTGGATAGCAACCTGGAAGACAAAAGACTCTGCACCGAATGATAGCAAGCATTTCCTGACTCAATCTGCTCTTAATTTCTTCTGGAATAGAATTTTGATTTGTTAAAGTTGTTATTTAAACTCTTCCACCCTCTTGAAGCAGTTGTACACAGTAGTAGGTAAAACCAGTATTTCAACAAGGAGATTCTTTGAGAATATATATGTAATATTGAGTGATTTTACCATACATTTCTGTACAATTATTTGTATACTAATTGTATTCTTGTCATGTGACACACTGATCATGGTCACGGAAGTGACCGAAACATGTCAAATTGAATAACTGTTCAACAAGATGCTACCAGTGCCAGAAGCTGTAATTACAGCTGTACAAGCTCCTGCTGATGGGTGTCAACACCTGAAACATGTAGAGCTGTCTACAGATATGTAATAAACTGAGTAAGTCGCATCTTGTTGGACAATTAATCAATTTGATTCACAATGAATGGACCCATGAATATAAAATTAATTGACCAAAATATGTTGGTGAATAATAATAAAATAATAATAATAATAATAATAATAACGCAACAATAATATGTAATTGAACATTTTTATAAATGAGCATGTGTCGGTTCATTATACAAGTACATAACGTTCGTCAATGCGCACAGACAAGGAACACATAAATTACAGTCCAGATATGTTGCCGAAATTAAAGATGAGGTGCAATGTCAGGTGCAAACGCTTGAGTTAATATTTCTTCTCCATAAGAACCAAACATTAGCAAATGGCTATGACAAATGTCTCAGTTGTCCTAGCGACCATGTTGAGAAATAGAGGATCTGTCTCTTAATCCTTGTCCTTTCGGACTTTTGTGCCAAAGTAACAAGTGCACTTATAACACACCCTGGGATAATTATGTAACAGCTTACATACTTACAGGTGCAAAAATTCCATGCTTATCATGCACAAGGGGGACAATACAGCCAACATGTACCTACTAAACAAGTGTGTGATTGATGATATTTCACTGTGCCTGACCTTGTATTGCTGACAGCTGATTTTCAGTCTCCGATATGGGATAGCCCAAATATGCGAGGTACTCCAGTGCTTTTGGAAGATCAAATAGAGTGATCAGTACCCACTGTGACATGAAGCCTTGCAATGTTATCCAGCCCTACAGGGAACAAAAGATTTCTCAGGTTTTAAGTGGAAACACTGACTGCGTTCTTACATAAATTGGGCCCAGCCATTCAGACATCATGTTGTATGAAACACTGTATGATTACTGGGAATCAAAAGATTTCTAAAAGGAAATACAGCAGGGTCTTGTTTTGCTACAGTTCATTTTACAACAATTAACTTTTATGACACTTGTCGAGTCGGACCGACTTGTGGTGCACCACTGTCACAACTCAAGTGTCCTTTCTCTACTTAGTGCACTTCTAGCACTTTTCTGGTGAGCATGTGTTTCTTCTTATTCTATTTTAGTGCAGTTCTATTAAGCTGACTCTGATTTTTCCACCCATGACATCCATCAAAGAGACAGAAAAGAAGCAAAAATCAAAACAGCTGACATTACATTCTTTCATGATGTCTTCTGAACCACGGCCTGGGCCTTCTTCAACAAAATAAAAAGTGACTTTGAGTGACATTTTTTTCAACTATCTGTGTAATTTTTTATATACCTAATTCATTAAATTAAAATTGTACGTCATTATGTACAGAAATGTTGTAAATTATAAAATTATTTGACTAATTTGTTTGGCCCATGAACCTATCTTAATTTAAACCATTTAAATAGTAATCATTTTGCAATGATTCGATTTATGACCAAATATTTGAGAACGTAACGCCGTAGCAAAACAAGACCCTACTATATTATAACCAGTTTCATCTCAAACCCCGCACAAGCTTCACTAACAACTAAGAACTGAAATACAACATCAAACAATATCCACAGCTATCCAAACCAAGAATACTTCACACAATGAATCTGATGATTTAGCTGTTCTAATTAAATACTCTATTACAAGTATATTAAAATATATCTAAATTATAATTTTGTTTGTTTCACATCACATTTCAGCTACTTAATGAATATATGACAGTCACAAACACAATAATCAAAATGCGTTAACTTATACAAAAAATAGTGAGAATGACTTAGTTATTTCTTCATAACTAGTTACTCCATAGTTACAATATTAAGTGAACTGTTTAAACACATTTACTGTAGTGCGGCCGGGGCGTGCTGCTGACCACTCACCCCCTTCTAGTGACGTGGCCATGGAAGAGTAGAGCTATAACTCTACCCACCCTCTGGGCCACACTGGGCCTGTAAAGGGATCACTTTACCTTCACCTTTTAATATATTTACAATGGTGTATTATATGTGATGGTTACATACACTGCTGCATTACATTCACTGAGTAATGTTAAAATATATGGAATAACACAGATTTATTATATTATACTGTTGATACACAAGACCCAATGTTGTACATCGACTTTAATCAAGTTTCCTTGATTTCAAACTTCCGCTGTGTTCTGAATGTTGTATGCGTTCTTCTGGGTAATTCCCCGGCATCTGAATTTTATGTGCAAATGTTTTGGAACACCCTGTCTGTTCCATCTTCATAGGCAGGTAGGTATGAAGAAAAGTTACATGTCTTACCCTGAGGTTACTGCAGGGTATTTTCTGTTGTCAAATTGAAACATACGTCATTTAAATTAAGTTCACGTACAATATTGACTGTTATGTAACAACTTTATACCCCACGGATTCTCTACAGTTTTGTGATGATGGTTCATTATACCAGTAATAAGCTGTCCATTGTTTGAGGAATAATTGACATAAATATATTTTAAGAGTTGGCTGCAATGTTGGCTTCAGGAAACTGGCTGCCATTACAGTGACACATTCTTCTGGGATGTTATGTCACATCAAATAGTATTAGTTACCGAAATTTTGAAACTATGAAGTTTCTTCATCTGCACGGTCAAGTAGTCCTAGATTAGTTCCCTTGTACAGGGTCCGGCAGAAATACCTGACGATTTTGCAATACAGCTGTGAGTGGAATCTTTGGCATGGGGAATTTGTCCTTGAGTGCCTGTCTAGCGAGACTCAAAGCAATTAAGTTGTCATGGAGCGGTGGTCTGTACAGCATCGGGCTTTTGCTGTGGAGACGATTTCTAAAACAACGGTTCTGTCGTTGTGACTCAGCGGATATTTCGTTGGCTCTTCAATATCCACCAGAACGACAGTGTCCCTAGTCGCAATACTGTACTGTTGTGGGTGAGAAACTGCAGAGAAACAGCGTCTGCCACAAAAATGAAACATCCAGGAAGAGAGCCTTCACTTAGAACTCCTGAGAACATCGAACGATTGCGTCAGGCTTTTGTCAGAAGTCCTCCACTTGCGGGAATGTGCTGACAACAAGGGACGCTACCTCACAGACACTATATTCAGGAAGTGAATATTGTAATTAAAATGCTTTGAGATAAAGATAATTTTACTAATAAATTCATGTAAAAAGATAGTGTACTTTTCATTTTATTGTAACTTAAAAATCGTCAGGTTTTTCTGCCGGAACCTGTACCTCCAAAATGTCAGTAACTAATTACCAGTTGACATAGCGTAACATCCTAAGAGACGTGACTTCAGCAACACCAGTGAAAAAACCTCAAATCTCACAGTCTTTTTTATTTTCAAGTCAAATACCAGACCAGTACACAAATTATTAGACTACTGGAACACTAATCAACCTGTTTTGAAAGAAGATAAAACCTGTTTTAATTAAGAGTTATAAATAAGTTCATAGGGGCTGGGATAGCTCAGTCGGTATAGAAATCTGTTACAGTTTGGACGGTCCAGGGATCGAATCCCGGTGGGGAGGAGATTTTCCAGACCCATCCAGACTGGCCCTGGGGCCCACCCAGCCTCCTAAACAATGGGTACCAGGTCTTTCCCGGGGGTAAAAGCAAATGGGGCGTGGTGCTGACCACCCACCCCCATCTAATGCTGAGGTTAAACAAAGAATAGAGCTATAACTCTACTCCCCCTCTGGGCCTTCGTGGCCTGTTCTAGGGTGAACTTTACCTTTACCTTTTAAATATGTTCATACATTAAGATTCTGGTATGTGACACCATGCACTTTTGTAGAGAGGCCCTGCTGAAATGTTGATACTGCAATCCACAGAGTTAGTTATACCAAAAAACTATTTCAGTTGATAAAACTTATTTCTTATAAATCACCAATGAAACACTTTATGACATATTTATTGGAAACTGAAATTAAAATATCAGAATCACCAAAAGCTGAGCAATCATAACCTCACACATGTAAATGCCTATAAAATACAACACCTGTGAATTTGTTGGAACTGTACAGTGAACATCAGGGCCCCACAGAGGTGAGGGGCATGTTGAAAATAAATTTTCTACTTCAGCTGGTGAAAGCGCACCATCTTTATCCTTATCGTAGCGTTCAAACAAAGTTGTCAGGAACTGTTGGCCCTTGTGGGAGAGCTCAGAAGTGCAGCCAATGGGAACACGAACGCTGTTTAAGAACGTAAGACCACATTCTGTAGGGTTGTGAAATGGAAATACGATGTGCCAAACAAACGATCTAGTCAACTTACGTGTAACACTATAAAATGCGTATCACTCATTTGCGACAAGAGTGTCACAACTCAAAATTTGGCATTTTTGAGTTACTGGTATAGAAAGGAAAGTTTGCAGACGCACTTTTAACAGGAATAATGTCATAATGCAGTTTGCAAAACTCGCCACTAGAGAGCAGTTGTGTCGTCATTGCACCTGTAGAAAAGTATAGCACTTCAAAACCTTTAAAAGTCTCTCCCGAAAAATCACACATTTTGAGTTGTGACACTGTTGTCGCAAATAAGCAAGATGTTTGTACTGTTATATTTGTATGCTGTTAAGCCCAGTCTGTGCTTAACATCAGGCACACACACCACGCAATGTGACGGTCAAAATGGTGAATGCCAGGTTAAGGTGATAGTATTTAATGGCCTTCTTATGTAGCTCTCTCATTTAAAATCTGGTCTTCAGCAGATGCTGCCGAGTAATTTAATTCTGGTGCAAAAGAATTAATCATTTCCAGACAAAACATACTGGAGGAAGATAAAACTAAAGATACCATAATGAAAACAATGCACCTAACCTTGGAATATAAACTCTTTAAAACATAGTGGTTGCTACACACACATGCTCTAAAATAAGAAAAAACTCCACATTCTGCCCACACAGTGTAGTTATGTTTATGAAGAGCAATTATTTCCCTCAACAGCTTTAACCAAGTTGTCTGTGTAATGGAGTCTGTGAATGTTTACTGTGAGACAGGAACTGAAGCACTAAACGTTATGGTATTAACTTCAGGCTCCAAAAGTGGCTCCAGTGACTAGCAGCAGGCCTCTCACCCCAGCGACCCGGATATGAGCACAGGTCACTCCCCATGGGATTTGTGGTGGACAGGGTGGCACTGTCACAGGTTTAACTTCAAGTACTTCAGTCTCCCCTTCTGAATCAACCAACTAATGTTCTGTACTCTTCTTTGCCTTCGAAGCTACTCTTCACAGTAGGACAAACACACAAGGCTTGCAGACCTTAAGAGGGAAAGTAATATCCTTTGGAAATTGAGGAACATCAAAAAGGAAAAGTACTCTCACTGTTTTATTATTTTCAGGCTTCAAAGGAAACAGAGCGAACGTAATGATCTGAGAGTAGGATTCTGAATTGTTCGTCCAGCCTTCTGTCAGATCTGTGTGCATAATTCTCAGTTCAAAGATTGAAACCTACACCTCTATTGGAAACAGAGGGGGCAGAAGAAGAATTATGAGGAGGAAGAGGAGGAGAAGAGGAAGGAGAAGAAGGATAGGAAGGAGGAGGAGAAGAAGGAGAAAATGAAGAAAAAGGAGAAAGAGAAGAAGAAGATGGAGGAGAAGAAAGAGGAGGAGGAGGAGGAGGAGGAGGAGGAGAAGAAGAAGAAGAAAAGAGAAGGAGAAAGAGGATAAGAAGGATATGAGGGAAGGAGGAGGAGGAGGAGGAGGAGAAGAAGATGGAGAAGAAGAAGGAAGAGAAGGAGGAGAAGAAGAAACAAAATAAGAAAGAAGGCCTTTGAAACTGTGAAAAATATCACTTGCCCTCCTACCCCCCTCCCCTCCATGACATGGTTTCTACATTATACTGAAGGTAGCTTTTTCAAAATCCGGCATCATTCATGGCTTTCACAGCACCATCAGTGAAGATTAGAGTCTTTTGGGATATGTGGCTTTGTCATTTAATAATTCGGTACTGGCCTTTCAGAGGAGTTTCTTGCATCCATCTTTGAAATGAGCCTGGCACCTCCTCAGACAACATACTGTATAGTTTGGTAGATGGGGCCAACTTTTTGGATGAAGCTGCTGCCTTCACCTTCCTCCAAAACTTGTATCCATTTACCAAATTACACAGCAACACATCCCAAAAGACTGTACCTTTATAGCAGGTGCTGCAAGGAACTGAAATCAACATGTGAAGAGACTACAAACCAATCTATCACAGACAGAAACACCTTTCTCTACTAACACAAGCAAATGCCTGCTGTTACATGTGTCTTTTCACGAAAAAGTATCTTGTCTAAAGTGACTGACTCCAATAATTAAAGAAAAAAACACAAACATGTGAAAAGTCAGGGGCAATCATAAATCCATATGAAACTAACAGACTGAGCAATATATAAATACAATGCTCACTGTACGTGGGGTTCTTGCACGTATGGAGTACGAACAGTTTCACAATGTCAACATAAACTGATTATACACTTACAATGGTCGTAGGTATTCCTTTGACATCTCCAGGTTGTTCATATACCCAAACTTTCGCAGGACTCTCCACGTAGTCTCATTACGACCTCGCTGGATATACAGACAATGTAGAAACAGGAAACCTGCAAAGCATTATTTACTGTGTGAGTACTAAGGTGAACACAGCATTGTGTATTACGATTATGGTCTTCTGGGATATGACACCAAACAGTTTGGTAAACAGGCAGGCACATTTCGGAGCTACCTGCTGCCATCACGTCCACAGCATATTGGTATGACTCATTAAGAAAAATCAGACGGACATGAAAGGAAAGAACATGTTCCTTCAATCATCACGGTATAACACTGGTACCAATCTCACACAGCAACACTCCAAACGACCATAATCTCAACAACCAACTGCCACAAAAATCTCAACTCTCATTTTAAAAAAATTAGTTATGTCAATACGCAGTACCTCTCAGAGTGATGGCATCATTAATTACACCATCAGGAACATTTTTATGCACAATTGCTTTTACTTCATCCAAAACATTTGGTTGCAGCTGAACATCAAAACAGTGTTGCTGGAAATTGTTCAATTCCACATCATTCAGTAGTCCATCATTGTCAGTGTCGCATATCTGCAAAACAGTACAACACCATCATTTGTATTACTACATTAACCCCAATATCAAGCAATGTCACTGCTGCAACATACAAATAGTATTATCATGGAGAATTATCACTCACATAAATATCACAGATCTTTATTGCACATATTCATAACATACACACATTTGCAAACCAATGCCCAAGAAAAGCTTCACATCTACACTAGCCACAGATGTTCTCCAACCAGAGGTTTGCAGCAATACAGGGCAGGAAGAAATTACAGGGGGAATTAGGAGAAAGTGGAAAAGAGGTCAGAAACCTGCCAAGGAAGAAAAGGTGATCACAAAAGAGGGAAACACCAGACTGCAGTACTCAAGGGCATAGTGGAGAATGATCAAGAAGAAAATGGAGCTCTGGTGATAAAACATGGAAAGAAATTAAAAAAAAAAAATGAGAAAGCAGTAAGGCAATTTGTGGAAGCCCCATGCTTCACCCATGGAGCAATAAGAATGAGTGACAGTAATCAAACAAGTGAAACAGAATATGGTGCTTATGTAAGGTGAAAATTGTATGCTCATTGTCTCATACTATTTCATTTAACACCTTCCTAACTTTCGTTTGGACTGTGTCTGAGATGATCATAATTTTCCCTTAGTGTCCAATGCAGGAAGCCTTCCAACACTAACCCACAAACCTGCTACCACATTATGACCAATGACTGCATGCCAAGTTACATCTTTGTTCTTTAAATTTTCTGACATTGCTTACAGTATTTCATGTACAGAAACAACAGACTGCAGGAATTTTATGTGTTCCCACATTCAATTCCTTTTTTCAATGTTCACACAAATTAATCTCTAGCTGGTAGGTGCACGGCTGAAAATAAAAAGAATGAAATCCATTTTGGAAGTGTTCCAGCCAAAGAAGCAGAGTATGTTAAAAATAATCCCCATCACCATTCAGGTTGGCACCTGCTGGAACACCTGCTGATAAATCTCCTAGCAAGGAAATTCTCAGATTTGTTGCCAGAAGCACCACACCACTGCGCCTTTTAAGTCATTGTCTGATCAGACTCTATAGCCCTTTGGCAACTTCCTCAGGGGGGTGAAACATCAAGAGGAGCAGAAATCCAGGCTGTACACAGCATGGTTAAACACCTTCCACTGCCTAGAGCACACCATGTCCTGTACAGTGTGGATTATGTGCGGGCAGGCACTGATGTGTGACACAATGACATCACTTACAGATAAGCCAGAATGCTGTCTCTTCTTGATGGCAGTGCTAAGGTCCTGGGGGGTGTTCCACACTAGCATTGGAGGATGATGGTGATGTCAGAGTCCTTGAATGCTGAAGCACTAAAAGAGCCCTAGATTCAACTCACAGAAGGATGTCAAGGCAGCATGATGCAATGCTTCCAGCAGCACCCCAGGGAATTCTTTGCAGAGGGAACCCATCAGCTGATATACCAGTAAAATGCCAGTTTCAATATCCATGGGTACTTTTTTTTAAATGGTCTTCACTCCTTCACATAGAATCATAAAATGATTGCCACCAGGATAAATGTCCTTGATCCACTTAGTGCCAAGGCCCCACCTGAATATACACCCCAGTATTGCTAGGCTCTGTCTGCTTTAGCTAACCATATATACAGGGTGTCCCAGGAGGAATGTGCCAGACTTCGGGAGAGTGTTCCTTATGTTATAGTATACCAATATAACCCAAAACACCTATATCCAAAGTTGAACGGTTACGGAGATAATGGCCAGAGAAAAATTGGGGCTTCTTGCGGTTCCAAATACCGCAACCTGCACAGCTGATGCGTCGCGCGACAGTGCTAATGTCCTTGAGACTGGAATGCAGTATTCATTGCGCCTGCATGATGGTTAGTTGCTTTACGGAGTTGCGAAAATGCCTTTTGTGTTTTCCCACGTGGAATATTGTGACATGCATTTTGTGTGTGGATTTTGCAACGGCAATGCACGTGCTGCTGTTGAAGAATACCAAGGGCGTTTTCCCCACCGAGGGATTCCATCTAGAGGTGTTTTTCCTCGTATTAACCAAACATTGCGTGATACTGGCTGTCTTCCCAGTGTTGCTGTGCGGTCTGAAAGGGAGGTGGTACGAACGATTAACACATGAGAGAACATTCTTGAGATGGTTCAGAGAAGTCCACGTCTGTCCACTCGTAGAATGGCCTCTCGCATCAGCGTATCATGTATGCAGGTGTGGCGAACTTTACATGAGGAAGATTTATATCCTTACCATGATCAAAGGGTACAACATCTGGAACCAGGCGACCACCAGGCGAAAACTTCTTAGCAACTGGAGGAGGACACTTTGGAAAATTACTG
>Ga0123354_10018541_pt1 | contig 10911 bp, 6 predicted proteins | sample TergutLab28metaG_2_FD_97872 | JGI IMG/M metagenome (GOLD analysis project Ga0123354, IMG submission 97872) | Labiotermes labralis P4 segment gut microbial communities from Petit-Saut dam, French Guiana - Lab288 P4 | ecosystem: Host-associated > Arthropoda: Insects > Digestive system > Gut ... | reverse complement strand
TATGCTCCTGCAATCTGTTGCTAACAACTCCACTAACTCGTTTTTCCTCTCGTTCATTAGAAATCATCTCCTGTTGGATATTATTTCCAATTACACGAAAGGTTAAACGCCCTCATGATCGGGCTGAATGTCGAAGAACATCTCGAAAAGCTATTGGAGCTTTGAGTTCACGGTTTCTTAAAAAATGAAATTTACTGGATTTTGATTCTGATTAACGTTCATGCGTTTGGCGTGCCGAATGATGAAGTCCGACTTGAATAGCAGGCGATTTTGTGGTAATCTAACAATGCCACAAGCGGACGCGCTGCCGGAAAGAGGTTCAGTATGAACGATTCTATCTGGCAACCACTCTGCGACAAGAGTATCACATCGGATTTGGATATACTGTATTGCAGACTTTCCCGCGACGACGGAATGCCATATGGGGGAATAAAGATTCGGCAAATAAAAATGGCGTGATTTGTTTTATTACATCTCAACGCCAGAAATATTGCCTATGTAGTTGAAACTCACTTCGATGGGTTGTTTCTTCTGCCGCCATCCGGTATGTTCAGGTTCACCGATAAATATCTTAGCGATGAAATCATTGACTACCTCTGCGGTTAACTTGGTAATGTCAGTTCGTTTGCGGATAAGTCCGATAAAACGGTCAGCATTTGCGCTTTGCTCTTGAACCTCGTCTAAAAGTTGTTCATATTCTGATGCCTTAGACTTTAGTGCTGTTTGTTTGCTTTCGTAACTGTCCAGCATTAATTGAAACCGCTCGACGGTGATAATGCCTTTCGTCCTATCTCCGTAGAGCATATTAATGGTTTCGTCAATATCGCCAATTTGTTTCTTTAATTTGCCGAGTTCGCTCCGTGCTCTCGATATGCTCTGCTCCGCTTCTTTGCTTTTGGTGGATTTGAGCTCCTCTGTGAACCGTGCCTCGTTGCTTTTAACTCTGGCGAATACTTCCTGGATCAAAGCAAGAACCATTTCTTCAACAGTTTCACGTTTTACCGCGTGGGATGTACAGGAAACATACTCGGTATGGCTCCGTGAATTTTTGCATACGTAGTAGTCATATGTATTTTTTGTCCCGGCTCTACCATCCACAACTTGGCGTTTCAGATGCATCCGGCCACCGCAGTCATTGCAGTAAAGGATACCGTTGAGGACGCCCAGGTCTCCTGATTTAGCGTGACGGCGGCGTCCGTCTCGTATTCGCTGGACAGTTTCAAAAACGTCCTTGTCGATTATGGCCTCATGAGCGTTTTCGTGGATTATCCACTCATCTTCGGGTTTGGCGAATCTGCGGTGATCTTTGTAGGATTTAGTTGTTATTTTGCTGAGAACCGCCGCGCCCGTATACTCTTGGTTTGCGAGTATAGAGACAATAGTCATATGGCCCCAGGTGGTATCCGGGTGTATTAATCTTTTGCGTAACGCGACTCCGTCTCGCTCCGCTTTATAAGCCGTTGGGTTTTTTATACCCTCAGCTTGCAGTCTTTTTCCAATCTCTGTCATTCCGACGTTTGATTTGCACATGTCGAATATGCGCCGAACGACTGCGGCGGCGGGTTCGTCCACCATCCATACGAATTTGTCTTTCTCTGAAGGCATGTAACCGTATGGAGCCTGAGTAGAGGCGTGTTTGCCGTTTAAGGCTTTGTTCTTGAAAGAAGCCCGCGTTTTATTGCTGCCATCGGCGACGTACATCTCATTAACGGCGTCGTATATGGTTCCCAAGAAATCGAATTGGTTATCGAGAGCGGTATCGGAGTTGTTCAGAACAGCAATATAACGGACATCATGTCGGCTGAATACGCTACTAAGCATAGCGGTCTCGCCGACATTCCTGCCCAAACGACTCCGATCTTTTACGATGACCGTCGCGATATTTCCTAATTCAACTTCCGCTTTCATTGCGTTAAGGCCAGGACGGTCAAATGTCGTGCCGGAAATGCCATCGTCTACAAAAAAACGTGTATTAGTAAAACCGTGCTCACTCGCGTATCGAGAAAGAATTTCCTTCTGGTTCGTGATCGAGTTGCTCTCGTCGCGGCCATTGCGATCCTCTTGTGATAACCTACAGTACAGCGCGGTATATTTGCCCATATTTTCACCTCCTTCCGCAATCGCATGATACCTCTGGTTTCCGCGCCTAGCAAGCCACTTTCAGAACTTTCTACCTTAATCAGGGCTTCGGAGAAGATAGCTCATGAGCTTTTCATCGAGGGTTTTTGTGGCTTTCGGAGACTGTGTTTTGGTTATAACAAAAGTTGTGTTTCCGATTTTTTTTCTGTAACTCCAATTACTATTTTTTCTTTAGTCGGATCTTTACTGATACCCGACATAAATAAATCCCTCCGGTATACAGGGTATGCGGGAGGGATTGTACAATATTTCGACTTTTTTGCCGTCACTTCTGTTAATTTGAATCATTACTCAAGCCATTCAATTGGAACTAACTTTACATTATCTCTCCAGCGTTCTACAAGCTTTATCTTGCTATCTGGTATGCTTTCCTCTCCCCAAATATCGACTTCGGCGTGTTCGGTAACAATTATTTGTATGTCAACTTCCGCACTTTTTATAAAATCAGATAAAGCTTCAAATATCTTCCTCACAGCATTTTTGTCATCATCGTTAAGTATTTGATCATTTTCATCTATTGAATTTTGGGTACGTGGAAAATAGACTTGACTGGGCTGATCAAAAATAATGAAATTCGGTACATTTGCGCTTTGTTTTGTTTGAAAAAAATATTGTAAAGCAAGAATCAGCGAGATGTGATACGACAACCAATTAGACGCACTCCCGATTTCCCATAAATAATCGTTTCTTCCAGATGAGTTTTTAACGCAAATAGTCAAATCCTTTATCACAAACTCGACTGGATCATCCGGATGCTCTACATCCAGCTGGGCAAGTATTTTACTCATTTCATTTTGAATGTACTTTAAAGCATAATCTTGCTTGCGTCTAATTTCGGATTCTTTGACCTCAGATTTTAGTTCCTCTATTCGAGTATTTAGTTCAGCGAGTTTGTTAGAAAGATCGCTGTCGGTACCGATTCGCTCATATGTCTCAATAGCCGTTTCCATACGGCCGAGAAAACGTGAAATAGACTCGAGTGTATATGTTTCATCACGATGAGTAGCAATGGTTTGTGCTTCTGCTTTTATCCGTTTTTGGATAGCATCAAGTTTTTCTGAAAGCTCGTGTATCTGTTGTTGAACAATTTGCAATTCGCGTTCAAAAGCCGCAGGAACCACAGACATTTCTGTGGTTGTTGATTCTATTTGTTTTATTGCTTCATATAGTGAATCCAGTTCTTCCATCGCGTTTTCATGACTTGGTTGGAAAAGTGGAACAATAGATTTTTCTATATAACAAGAGCGTAACCATGTAGATATGTCGAGCCGGTCTAACTGAATTCGCAAAGATTTATCGTAATCACCCATTGAACTTTTCAGTTGAAGCATATCTGTATGCCTTCGACGCACGGCATATAGATCGCTTGATATTTTTTGCTCTTCTTTTCGAAGTGCAACAAGATCTTCGGATAAAGAAGCCACTTGATCGGATGAAACGGCAGAATCAGAAATGCGTTTTTGTGATATTACGCGCAATTCATCAATCTGACGAGTAAAATCATCAGATTCCGTCGCTACAAAATTTGTTAAACCATACTCACGCGCTTGAACCAGCCATCCGGCAACTTCTTGTTTCCAACCTTCAGCAACAGTTCTTATTTGTTTCAGATCTCGCTGATAACGTTCAGCAATTTTTGTTAGCCTTTCTATTTCCTTGCGTTTTGCCAAAACCTCTGGTGTAACCGCCCCCAACGCATACGGAAAAACATCTATCAATTTCTTACGATGTTCCATTGTGTCCGCCTTATAAAACAAGACATCTGCATTTGCAATGATGTTTTGTGGTTGAAATAGGAAAGCCATAAAATCACGATATGACGGTCGAAAAATTCCAGCATCTGGATCAAGGTCAAGGAAAGACATTCCGAATAGTTCATTCAGCATTCCCTTTATTGATATGAGGGTTGTGTTTTTTGTTATAGTGTCAGGTATTTTGATCATTTTGTCCCGTAAAATAAACATTTCTCCCATTGAAGCATTATCACCGGGTTCCCGACGGCAAATGAGTAATTGCTCGTTTTCAAGTTCGAAAAGTACACCAAACCATGAACAAGCATTCCGAATGATATCTACAGGAATCGCACATTTTTCTGAACCAAGGCAATAGTCTATAATCGGAATAAGAGCCGACTTACCCGTTCGTGAGGCACCCGTAACTATGTTGACCGTATTGGACTTAAACGGCAACTCTCGCGGAGCGTTATTCGCATTTTTTGACCATAAAATGACCGATTTGATCGTAAATTTCATGTTTAAAACCTCACTTTCAGCCATTTTGAAATCTCGTGTATCGTTAGTCCTGCACACCAAGTGCCGAGTTTTTCTGCGGCGCTAAGCATATCTCTTGCATCGCCCTTCGGTGTATATTTGCTCATTTTTGTAGTAACTGGGAATACCATTGCAGTTTCAGGAATCAATGAAAGAAGATTCGTTTCTACTGCAATATTAAACGCTTCAAGCGTCAATGGACGCAACTGAATAGCCGTGTTGTTTACAAAATGGATGCTGTCATTTTCTTTACTTTCAAACAACTTTTCTGATACCTTTGATAGACCGCTCGCTTTTTGCGTGCTTTTTACTACGGCGCATAAGTCTTGCCGGAAGGTTATGGGAAGAACTATAAACAGCAAAGGAAACGGTACAGGTTGGTTTTCTGTTTGATAATGACCACAAACAAAACGCCAAAGTAATGCCGCGCCAATCGCTGGATTTTGAACATATTTTACATCGATGTCATGACTGACCATTGCTTTCATCGCCTCCTTTCAATAATTCCTTGTAATTGGGATGCCATCCAATTCTTGGCTCATCAGCAGGCGCATTTGCCATTCCATGTAATGAGCCGCTCCCAAAAAACGACGGCGTTTCGACCCCCTGTAGTTTTTGCCTCATAGAGTCATCTTGGCATTGGGAGTAAATAGCCATTCCGAGTTTTAAAGGCTCCGAAGCGTATGTCATGCCAAGAATGCGCTTTTTGTTTGTCCATATACGATAAAGCGCATCATGATAATCTCCGAAACTTTCTTCTGTAACAATTCCTCTTCGAGCCCATTCTATTTTCTCGATTTTCGCTCTGAGAAAATCACTTGCAGCTTCAAATAACATTGATTCGTCAGCTTCAATTAAGTTTAGCTGTCTGATATATGTATCCAATCGCGCTACTTCTCCACCAGCCTCGGCATTAGAAGGAGCCTTTGAAACCGCCTTGAGAATTGAAGCAATATTACAGGCTCTCACTTGTGCCGTTAGAGCCTCTCTAAATTCATTTGCAGATATATAAGCTGGCTTATTCTCTTTTGTAAACGACTCGACTTTTTTTGTAACCCACCCTAACATATATGTTAGTAAGATATCGGAATATTCCGATGGAATAAGCTGGTTATTGAATTTTGTTAAAAGATCGCCATCATAAGAATCATTATGAATTTCAAATTCCATTGATTTGATTATTCCACAAACAATAGTTTCTCGGCTGTCATCAAAAACATATTTGACATAGTCACGGTAGGAATCTGGCAATATATCGACCGTTGCAGTACCGAGAAGTATGTTCTTCGCTTCGGCACGGGCTTTCTTGGCTTCGTCATCAGTCCGTGCATTTTTGAAAGATCCCTGAATGCTTCCCGGTTCAATTGTACTATTCGAAACAACGACAAAACGAAAAACGGCATCTGAAGGCAACGATCTTTCTTCGACATAATTACACCAGTTATAAAGTGTTTTCCAAAAAACAATGGAGCGATTTGCGATCGGATTGTTTGAAGATGTGACACTCTTCACTTGTACCGCTGTAACGTCGCAATCGGTTTCCACGGCAACATCATCGAGTTTTTCAACACTAACTATGCGATCATCGACCGAAATAAGCTCATAAAGCATATGCTTCACTTGAAGCAAATACCCTTGCAACTTATCGGGAACCAGCGTTTTGTTTGGCATATGCATAACCTCCATTTCTTCTTGTATTAATGTGTTTTTACCCTATTACTCTCACGCTCTCGTCGCCACAAATATTGCGGATTTTCATACGGAGCGGTCTCTTTAGACATTTGATTTTCCCATCCCAGAAATCTTTTGTCTTCTCACCGTTTTTAATCGTATAACCGAGTTTATCTATCTTTATTTCGCTGTCGGAATACCACTCTCCTTCGGCGCAGGTGCAATCTATACTGATGAATTCGATAAGCTCCAGACCATCATCGCTTATGGTTATTGGCGTGTACGGCTTTTTGACGGAATTTATGGCCGCCTTGTTGTTGAACTCCAGAATTTTATCGAATACGCGGTCACTGGCGAATTTATCGATAGTGACATCATAGCCACCAAAAAGGTCGTCATAGGTCTCGGAAACAGAAAATTCGACGTAGTCCTCAATAACCACGTCATCCAATATAGTTTTCAAGTCGCGCAATTCGATCTCAATATTTGTGCTGTCATCCTCGGCGATAAAATGGCGGATTTCTTCCTCGCTTGTAATGTCCACATAGTAAATAATTACTTTTTTGATATTCGTATCTAAGTCCGGGATTGCTTGATGAATGATTCGGTTCACCAAAACCACATCAAGCAACTTAGTGCTGCTGTCCATAAGGTTCGGCACATAAACAGGTATTGTTCCAAGACGGCTGTCAGCAATCGCACCCTCCCAAAATGAATCCAAGCCATCCTCGTTACGCAAGCCTGGAATGAGGGACTTAATCTTATCCATTGTCTGGATGGGATTGCGGTAGAACGAAACGCCGTCTCGGATTTCTAGTACATCAAACGCCGCGCCGTTGACTATGAGCCGGTCACGCGTGGTTTGAATGGAATTTATGCCTATGTCGCAATGAATAAACTTCCTGCCTAGCTTTGCCGCAACCGCCGCTACAACACCACTACCCCCGAAGAAATCAGCAATAAGCATACTTTCATTGGAAGATGCTTCTATAATACGTTCCAGGAGGGCTTCGGGCTTTTGGGTAGCATAGTCAACTGGTTCGTTTTTGTCGGCAGGCTGGAGCATAGATAGCCGCCAAACATCGTCTATGGTCTTTTCTGTGGAATTTTGATAAATAACTTTACCATTCTCGTCTTTAGCATTAACAAGTTTTTGTGTTTCTTTATCCCATACACGCTTAATTTGCTGAATACTTTTTTCGCGCACTTCATGTATCGGAACAAAATGGTATTCATCCGATTTTGTATAGTATAGAACAACATCATGATTGGATGCGAAGCGGTTTACATTGCCTTGCATTTTATTATAGTAATGCCAAATAATCTCATTTCTAAAATTATCCTCTCCGAAAACTTCATCCATGAGTATTTTCACATAATGCCCAATATGCCAGTCCAAGTGTACATAAATACTCGCTGTTTCACTCATCACAGCTTTTATCGATATTAAGTTCTCATACATCCAGTTCAGATACTTTTCCTTGTCCCAAACATCGCCGTACATTTTTTCTTCAAAGGCTTTTAATTCGTCAATGTCAAGTTCGTGCTCGGCGACGGTGATTGCATCTGTGATCTTCGGATTACGGCGAATGTAAACCTTCTTTGCGTAATCCGCACCGCTAGCAAACGGCGGATCGATATAAACAAGATCAACGGTGATATCTTGATCTTTCAGATAAGCGCAAGCAGAGACACACTCACCACGAATGATCATATTACCTTCGGTGTTCTGTCCTACAGTTTCTACTCGTTCCATTTCATAAAGTGGCATTCCACGCTCAAGCTTCATCGTAACTTCCGATGAACCTTTGTATTTCAATACACGGGAAAAATTAGCAAGGATGGCTTGCCCTTCAATAGGTTCTGGTATAAACGGTACATATTTTTTAGGCATTTTCTTCGCCCTCCTTGAAAAAAGAAATTATTGCGCGGTGTGTCTGTTTTATACGCTCGGTTTCTGACAGACTATCCTCAAGATACAAATATTCGAAACGGTCATAACCAAACTGCTCATTGTTTCGTTTCTTAAAAACTTTCATGTACTCTCGCTTATCCTTGAATGTTGGATCATTAGCGTAAATCCAGCCTTTCGTCTCTACAATTACGGCTTGGTAGATAAGGCCAATTTTTCTTTTGATAATCAGGAAGTCAGGCGTGTACATTCCGATATACTGCCATCTGCCGCCAAGTTGCTTGTAACACCGGATTCTAAATTCAGTCAAAGTGCGGTCACCATTGTAGTAAACTTCCAACCCCAACTTTTTGACTTCTTCAAACACGATAATTTTACGCAAAAAGGTTTCTTCGAATCCACTGTCGGTTTTATAAGGCAGGTAATGGAAAGTGTGGTCTTTATCCGGATGAGAAGCATAACTCCTACGAATGGAGTCGGCCATATCATTAAGCCCTGCGACCTCCAGCGCGGCAATAGCATCAGCTTTCTCTTTCGGTAGTATCAGGTTTCCGCCGTCTTCTGCGATAATATTCTTTACAATTGTTTGTTCCGGATAGAAGTCCCTTGGCGTATCGGTGCTTATCGTTGTTGTAAAATTGTCAATATTGAGCAGTTTTGCTTCCTGTGGAATCAACTCTTCTTTTGTTGTAAACCCGCGCTTATCATAAAATGCCTTACGAATATTTGATTCAATAATAGAACGATTATATTTGGAACTAAAGTAGCGAATATTGTTCTGATCATATGTTATCATCAGGAATACATCATATAAGAGCGCGGACTGCGTTTTCAATTGTTCCATAGTAATAAATCCGAAACACGCTTTTGAAAGAGCGTAAAGCCATGAATAAAAAGTAGCTTGCTCTATTCCTCGCTCAGTATCGTCAATAGCGATGTTTGTAACTGCTTGCGAGAAATCCTGCGTCTTAACTATGTAGGAAATTATTGAATTTTCCGTTGAAGCTGGGATTTCAACCTCCGGCTTTGCCGCATCAATAGTCTGGGTCTCATACTGCACTTTCAGTTGGTAGAATAGAATAGGTGGTAACTTTAAAAACACTGTGCGGTCATAACGGTTGAGTATATACTTTAATACCCCACCACTTTGAAATTCTTTCAACGAAATACGGTGTTGTTGTTCAAGTTGAGCATTGAGTTTTTCGGCGTTACTTTCGTTCATGTAAATCAGGGCGGTTTCTGGCACATTTCGCACCACCTGACGTAGACAGCGGCATGATGTTTGCAATACCATATTATTGGGGCAATCACTCATTTGCGAGAGTATAATTCCCGTAAGGCTTCTGCAATCCCAGCCTTCCTTGCCGATTTGCACAAGAAGGACGATTCGGATATTAGAAATAGATAAATCAAGACTGTCGAATTGCAATTGACTATCCGCTGGCATCGGATAGTCTTTGTTACCTTTATGGAATTTAAGAATTGTATCAGGAGAAATCCCATATTCAATAGTAATTCTGGATACAAGTGGATAAACCATCTCCTCCAGTTTATTTATGGTTCCACAGTATATGCCGAGCTTTGCTACAAGATCGCCTTCGTAAATCGTACTTTTGTAATTATTTAGAAATTCACGCACCCCAGCTTCGATTATCAGTTCGCTATCTGATACATCGGAAATCATGACTACTGGACGTTTGAGAAAATTGCCAACACCATTTATTAAAGGATAGTAATAGACAATATTTGATATTTCCGCAGAAGCAATTTGAAGTCCTTTCACAACTTCACGTTTTTCGGCTTTTTCAAGATATGGTGTACCAGAAAAACCAATGACTGAATTGACTGAATGGTTATCAGTCATCCATTTGTTGACTACTGCGCGGAGCTTTATTTCATCGCTTACGGCGTGATGTACCTCATCAATGAAAACAGAAAGTGATGGCAGTTTACCGATGAGGTTTCTTAGCTCATTCGCGGCGCAGTCTTTATCATCGTCGCTCTCTTCTAAAAAGTTGATTTGACCATGTGTTTCCTTTATTCGGTCAAGGATGACTTTCTCGGCATTCGTAACGGCAATAAGCCCAAACAACTCAGAAAGAGGCTGATGGTTGGCTATTTTCTGAACATTCGGGTTTTTTGTCTTATTAGATTTATTGGTGGTTTTGCTCTGATCCAACACTTCAAATATCATTTTACGTTTTACATCTGTAGCAGAAGGTTCCGGGATTACCCACGCTGGATTGAGCTTTTGGATTGTCCGCAGACTGGGTACAACTGAAGACTTCAAACCTGAAGGCGCAAAAATAATGAAGTTGTGTGCAAATGCTGTATTCGTCGGCTCGTTCAATGCAAAATACAAATCCAAATAAATAAACGCCGCCATTAGGTATGTTTTGCCCGCTCCCATTGGCAAGCTAAAGAGATAATCGGTGTATGTAACGCCATAAAATGTATCATGCCAAAAGCGCATGTAGTCAACAGATTCGGGATCTTTCTTGATTGCTCTTTCTAGCTTTTCTGAAAGCTGTTCTCCGGCTTCGTCTTTAAGTGTAGCGTATTCCAATAACGCCGTGGCGGCGGGATTGGATTCTATATATGAACGCGCTGAACTCGATAGCTCCATTGTATTTAAGTCAATGTTATTAAATACTCCCGCAATAAACAGAGTTGAAAGAGGCTTATTTTCACAGGCAATTTTTAGAAAAAGATATGTTTTAATTGCTTCTACTTGAGCATCACGCATTTGCCCGACTAGAATTATATATTCGACAAGCGACTTAACGGTGCAGTCATCAGAACTATACCATCGATCTCTTGCAGTATTAATCATCTGATAGAACACAGCGACACCTCTTTATACAATATTTGCCAGTGCTGTGATAGGAGTTACGAAAACATTCTTACTTATGACCACCC
>Ga0123354_10018540_pt1 | contig 10912 bp, 15 predicted proteins | sample TergutLab28metaG_2_FD_97872 | JGI IMG/M metagenome (GOLD analysis project Ga0123354, IMG submission 97872) | Labiotermes labralis P4 segment gut microbial communities from Petit-Saut dam, French Guiana - Lab288 P4 | ecosystem: Host-associated > Arthropoda: Insects > Digestive system > Gut ... | reverse complement strand
TATATATATATACCTACATACCTACATACATATATACACAAATAAATACACACATACATACATAAATACAAATCATACATACTTACAAAAATAGAAACATCCATACACACATATATACAAAACTTACAAACCTAAAAAAATATAAACATACATACACACATGCATACGTACATAAATACATACAAATATACATACACACAAACATTAACTCATACATACATACATACACACTGATTACATATAAACTTATATACACACACATACATACATACGTACTCATACGCATACACACATAAATACATACATACACACACAAACATACATACATACATACATAAACACATTAACACAAATATACATATATATATATTCATACACCGATACGAGGTGTGGCATAAAAGAAACCGGATTGCTTTTATCACTCATTTCCGGCTACGTCGATGACGAAGAGATGTGTAGGGCATTGACCCGTGGACTTCCCTCTACCGTCACACAAAGGTTCATTCACGCGCATCGGTTAGTCTGGCCGTGACCATTGTTAGAAGCGGATCGTGTGTCTGAACTCCGTCGGAATAATGCTAAGTGCTAATGTAGAACAACGTGCTAAAATCAAATTGCTCACAAAACTTTGAAAATCTGCCACAGAAACTTACAATTTGTTGACAGAAGTGTATGGTGATCAGTGTCTATCTCGCACGCAAGTTTTCGGGTGGTTTAAGAAGTTTACGAAGGGTAGGGAATACGTCGGGGACGATCCAAAATCGGGCCGTCCTTCCACTGCAAAAACTCAAGGGAATGTGGAGAAGGTCGCTAGAATTCTGCGAGGAGACAGGCGACTGAGCATTCGGGCAATTTCTGAACTTCGCAGCATCAATAAGTAAAGTGTTAGACACATTTTGCACGACGATTTGGGCATCAAAATGGTGTGTGTTAAAGTGGTGCCAAAAATTCTTACCCCCGAGCAAAACGAACATCGAGTGAATTGCTGTACTGACACTCTTGAAAACATTAAAAATGATCCTGATTTCTTCCTAAACGTAATTACGTGTGACGAAATTTGGATTTTTCAATATGATCTAGAGACTAAGAGAAAATTCATACATTGGAAGAGCCTAAATCCCCTAGTAAGAACAAAGCGCGCATCAGCAACTCTAAATACAAATTAATATTGATTGTTTTTTCCGATATCCTGGGGGTTATCTACGTTGATTGGGTGCCTGAAGGTCAGAAGGTGAATGAGGTTTATTATAAAAATGTTTTGACGACCCTCCGTGAAAGTGTGAGACGAAGGACACCAGACATGTGGAAGAATGCCTCATGGATTCTTCATCACGACAAGGCGCCAGCACACAACGCGCTATCTGTGAAGAAGTATTTGGCGAAAATTAACATTCCAGTGATGGAACATCCACCGTAATCTAGGGACATAGCACCGTGAAAATTTTATTTCTTCCCTAAAATCAAGTCTGCCCTAAAAGGAAACACGTTCGAGTCCGTGGATGCAGTGGAAGCAAAAGCGAAGCTACTCTTGAACAGCTTAACACAATATGACTTGCAGCACTGCTTCCAACAGTGGAAAATTCGCATACAGCATTCTAGGAAACGGGGAGGGGACTAGATTGAACGGGATAAAATTTCGATTGTCTGAGATTTTTTAATAAAGGGTTAGAACATGAATCCTGTTTCTTTATTCCCACATCTCGTACACAAAAAAAACATACATACATGCAGACATTCTTGCTTACCTACATGCATGCATACATACATACAAACATGCACACATAGATATATACAAACATAAATAAACACAAAAATTCGCACTTGCATACATCCACACAAAAACAGTTATACACACATACACGCATACTCATATAATACATACATCACACGTACAAACATACACACATACATACATTAGTACATACACATTCATACATACATACATACTTACATTCATGCATACATAAGCAAATACATACATACACAAATATATACATACATTCGCACACACATACGCACATACATAGATACACATACATATATACATACAAACATAAAAATATACAGATGTACATATATACATACCTACATACTTTGAAACACCTACATAATAGAAAAATACATACATACACACATACATACATACATACATACATAGATACACATAAATACACATATACACATACAAATATACACATACATATATATACATACTTACATACCCAAATACATACAAATATAAATAAATACATCCACACTTACATGCACACAAATATTGATAGATACACACATACACACTTACATATATACTCACAAATACAAATACATACATACATACATACATACTTATATACATACACAAATACATATGTACAAAAATACATAAACAAACACATATGTATACGTATATACATAATACACACACGCACGTATACACTTTCATACATACATGCACACACACGTTCATAAATTCATACATACATACATACATATATAAAAATAATTACATAAAACATACATACATATAAACACACATACATAATTACATACACACAATACATAAACACGTTAATACAAACATACATACAAATACATAAATACATACCCGCACAGATACATACAAACATTCATACATACACACATACTTACACAGTCATGCACATATACATACACACAAACATACATACACATATACATGCATACATACATACATACTTACATACACACATAAAAGCACAAACACACAAATACATAATTCATAAATACAAACTTCTTTACATACATACCTAACACATGCATACACACATGCACGCATTCGTACATACATAAAACATAAATTCACACATTCATACACAGGTACATATATACATGCATACATACCTCCCAAATACATACACACATACGTACATACATACATATATGTACCCATACATACACACACATACATATATAAATACTACACTTACACACACATACACCCATACATACACAAATACATATACACATACATATATACATACTGCACTTACACACACATACGCTCATTCATACATGCGCACATACATTTACACATACACACATACATATTTACTTATATAAACACATAAATATATATATACATACACAAATAAATATACACTTACATACATACATTCATACATACACGCTTACATATATACATAAATACATACATAGACACATACATACATAACTACATATATAACTACTGACATACATAGTAAATACATACACACTTAAACATACACATACTTACATAAATACATATATACTCACACTTACATATATACATACACATATGCATACACACATACAGACATGGATACCTACACACATACATACGTCACACACACACACATACATACATACATACATACTTACAAAACTTACATCCACATACATACACACATACACATAATATATATTTACGAACACACATAATACATACACACATACATATTTACAGTTACATATATATACTTACATGCACACATACGTACATACACACACATACATTCATACAAGAATATACTTACATACACACATACCTACATACACACATACATATATACATACTTAGATACATACATACCTAAATAAATACCTACCTACATACATACGTAAGTACATACTTACATACACATACATACGCACACATACATATACACATAAATACGCACACATACATATACACATACATACAAACATATATACATATTTACTTACATAATCACACACATACATACTCTCACACATACATACACACATACATACAAACATACACACACATACATACGTACATACACACATACATACAAACATACATACATACATACATACATACATACATACATACATACATACATACGTAAATACACACATACCCACATACATACATATGTACGTACATACAACCTGCCAACGTAATCTGTGGGCACGATTCCCTCTTGAAAAGCTAACCGGTCTCAGCTCATGCAGACATTCGTAACGCAGAGTACTATATTTTTTATGAAAGTAATTTTTACGAGAAATCAATTTCAATTAAGTGAAGGTAAATATTTCGTGAGAGCCCTGAAAGCATGCAGTAAATTGTGCTGTAGCTCCGTTAATATTTTACCTCGTTAAGATACAGCGTCGCTTCAGCCGTTCTTCCATTAAGGGTAGAGCGGTCGGTATCTTTTATCGTTATCGTGATAAATTTTAAAATTATATTTGAGTTCGACGTGAAATAAAATTAAGTAAAATCTTCCCGCTTCGTGCACCTACATTGTGCTTGTAAACCCGCAATTTAATTGGGTCGACTGAGCAGTTCTGAAAACAAATTATTTGGTGATTTGCACTAATATATTCCCAGCTTCTCTGTTATATTTGTAATCTCCGTTTGAACAGTGGCGGATCTAGTCGTTGTGTGTCATGAAGCTTATACAATTCTTGGGGCCCAATTTAAAGAAACAGATTACGAATACGAAATTAGGTACGAAATTGGACATTTATTTAGAATGAGAAAAGAGATCACAACAAATTTCGAATTTAAAAAGGTGAAAATACCAAAAGCTCCAGAAATTTCAGAAAAATAACCTATTATTTTCATTAATTAGCTGCCTGAAATTTTCCTATATATTTGGAAGCATGCTGATTGATAGCCTCTGCATATGACAACGGTTGTTTAATATAAGTTTCTGTAAACAGAACAGGAAAATAATTCAGCCTTTCTTTTGGCGTATTTTATCAAAATTTGCTTTTTATTATTTTTAGTTTAGAAAAGTTTGTTTCAGCTTAACACCGCGTTAATGGTAATGTCATGTCAATTTTTAGTTTCGTTATCAAATGAGGCAAAACATCTATCACATTTGTATCACATATGAGCTCTAAGATTTCAGAGCATTTCTTGCGGATTGCTAGAGCCCATCCCATGGCCTTGTAAGGGGTCCCTGCAAGTGAGAATCCCTACAGCTTATGCATCCGTAGTTTCAAGGAATATAAATTAATGTAAGCCTATCTGCCATACACTATCGATACCGTTTATGAGATTTGTAAAAAAATGTTGTTTCTCTAAGCGTTTGAATCTGTGCAGATTTTCTACTAAGTCGTTCAATCTGATGTCCATCCGTCCAGCGTCTTTCTGTCTGATCATTGGTCCATCCCTTTACTTTCAACACCGCGAATCGACTCAAAAAAATTGATGAAATTTTAAACATGATAGTGTAACAAACATTTCTCAGTGTTTTTATATTTATACTGCATGCTTCTCTTTGCCTCTCTGGAGAATAACTCGCGAAATATTAATAGGAATGAAATATATTTCAGGCATCTGCCGTGCGCGACAGCAAAGCACAAATTCTATTCCAGTCTTCCACGCGGCCTAACACAGGAAACTGTTCCAGAGCATATAATTTTTCCAAAACACAAATATTTCACCCATCGCTTTTCACATAATCAAAGCAAAAGGGACAGAAGTATTACGCTATGAGTACGCTCACATTTCCTAACTTTCTAATTAGCTGTAATGTTTGCGTGTTAATTCTGCCCAAAAGTTTGTATCCATCACCCACGAAATTCAAGACAAACTAGGAATTCCAAATGGCAGGAAGCGGATCTCGAATATCTTCTGTATTCAAATAAATGTAAAGTTGTCACTGTGCATGCCATGCAGGCGTATAAGTAAACGGTGGATCGGCTCCAATCATTCTTAACTTCGGCACGAGATGAAACTGACGTTGAGTTTTACTTTGCGGCTTCCTTACAACCGCGAGAGAGGACCCGGTAAAATTTCTATAGAAGGCTGGGTGGGCTCCAGGCCTAATTTGGATGCTAGGAGAGCAGATGAATCTCTCGCCCCTGCTGGTACTCGAACCTCGAATCCTCTACAGTTTCAGACCCAGCCTCGTCCTATACTGAATTATTCTGACTCATTTTAAACTCTAAATATTGTTTTTATTACAACCGACAAATGCTTATACATACACGTCAGTAGTAAGCGGTCGGCCCTGGTCCGCCCCCTAAGCAGCAAAATAAATTGAGCGGATTTTGGTGCAAGAGTGGTGTACGTGTGAAAGATGTGAATGGCTTTAAGAGTTGTACAAGTGTAAGTGTCCCTTCGAGTTTCGTAATGTCGACCTTCCGTAGCCACCCCATACGCCGATCCCAGCGCCGAGTGTAGTGCAGTAAGGACCCAAGTGCGGTCCCGGCATTACTTTTTCTTTAGCACAATATTATAAAGGAATGGGGGTGACACCCGCCGTTGAGCTTGTATTCGCGGCTCACCGGACCCAGAGCAAGAAGGTCCTATTTTCGGTCCAGGCACTACTCTTCCTTTGGCATAATATAGAAAAGCATCGGCAATTCACATCATTGAATGAGGGTGGCAGCCACCGTTCACTTTGGTATGGTGTTTCCCAGGACCAGTGCAAGAAGGTACTAAGTGCGGTCCAGGCATTAATTTCTTTAGCGTAATAATATTAAAAGGATTGGCGATTCACATTTGTAACAGGTTCGCAGCCGCCGTCCAGCTTGGTCCCCGAGCCCCGTGCAAAAATAACGTAAGTACACTACAGGCACTACTCAGTCTTTAGCTTCCCACATAATATTAAAAATGATCGGGAATGGACATTTTTTAATTAGGGTGGCAGCCGCCGTTCTGTTTGGTATGTAGTCACCGGGCCCAGCAGTGCAGGAATGTCCTAAGTGCGGTCCAGGCACTACTCTTTCTTTAGCGTAATAATATTTTAAAGGATTCGCCATTGACATTTGCAACGGGTTGGCAGCCGACTTCCAGCTTGGTCCCCGGGTCCCGTGCAAGCAGTTCGTAAGCACAGTGCAGGCACTACTTTGTCTTTGGTTTGGCACCTCCGTAGCCACCTCTTGGCCAACGCCAGGAAATGAGTGTAGGGTGTATCCACCCCGGTCGGGCTTACCCCAAAGCCAGAACCCGCGACTGAGAAGGGAGGGGGACCAGGGGCGTTGGTAAACTACTGAGCGTACCCGGATGTTCCGTCCAGATTGACCCTTAACGCGTCAACGAGAGGAGAGCAGATGAAGTGTCCGAGTGTTAGACAAACCTGGATGAAATAAGATGCTCATGTTACCACATATCATAATGCGCTCCCACAGGTTAACCGAGAGTTGACGTAAGTGCATACCGACACGTCCGTAGAAGCGTGACCTGCGGACGCAGCAATATTCTCGGGGGAAAGTACCCAAATCTATGATTGGTTAGTTTTAGGGGGCCCCTGTACAAAATGGCTAGTATTGCAAATACGGAAGCGGTAAGAAACATATGTAAGCCTATACTATGAGAAGACGAAATAGGACTAACAGGGTTCTTGCCTGTATGGACATGACGTATGACTAGGAGTAGGGCGGGGTGGACATAGAAGATCGGAATAAAACGTAGAGTCACAGGAATCCAAGGCACTAACATCTGTGCTTGCTGTGACGTGAAACCTGTGGAAGCCGTGAAGAGGATAGACGGGCGTGAAACCGAGCAGTTTGCTAAGTGTAATACGTTACGTTTAATACGATTCTATTGGCTTATGCTATGCGTAAAATTGTAAGGCAACATAGCGTATTTAACGCAACGAATTCAACTTACGGGGAAAACGAATTGCATTTATAGAGGGAAACGTAGCTGTTGTTGGAAGAAGGGCGTGGCAACCGGAGATCGAAGTCCCTAAGGTGGGTGAAGCAATATATGAACCATCTGATTACGTAATGTAAGATGTATAGACTTGAACGATAACCACACCCTTATACCCATGTTTGTACGTTGAGCAGGAGTGCAATAAGTTAGAGTATGTGATCAGAATCAATTTGATATACATCCGTGATTTGCATTCCTGGTCTTCGTGCGAAACACGAGCATATGGTCATATGGTGTAAAGTGACAGAGACGTAACTGTACGGCTCCACCCAGGACCCTTTGTTAGCGGAACCAGACAGGCTGAGAGTACCAGTGCGGGGTGGTGCATATCTGCAAGCTGTGAAAAAGAAGGGCGCGGTATCCGGCGTAACCGTGCTACAGCTGCCGGCGACGGTGGAAGAAAGATAGGTGGAGCGATACGTTAATTCTTTGGATACATTAGTTAAGTAGCAAAGAGTAGAAGTAAAGTTACGCTTATATATTTACGTTGCTGAACAATCGTCAGAACTTCAAAACATGAACGTAAATGTTCAACATCGCTCACGTTCATACACAGACTCTGTATGATTGCTGATCTCTGTTTGAGGTAGCCGAAAAACGTACCTAATGCATCAACCGCAAGCAGAGATCCCCAAACATACAAAGTCGGTAAGTGAACGTAAGCTACGCTGCGCATTTACATCCGTGCCTTGTATATTTGACGAACGTTCTGCTACAAGAGTATAACAGCAGACAATTAATGTACACCCTCACTTAGGGTTGACTTATCCGTGCCAGCTATACCCGGGTTCGCTGTTGCTGTGGGGAAGGGGTGTACCTGCATGACGGCGGTGGTGCTGTAGAGAGAGAGGAAAAAAGCGAGCGGGAACACGTGCCTTACGCCGAGGGAAGAAACAGGTTAGTGGAATGTTTCATTAATGTCACACTGTATACACATGAAGTAAAAAAAACAACAAACAGCTTTAAAATTTTAAGCAAAATTAAATATTGTTTCACACAAACGATACAAGTTCCTCGTACAGGTGAGGATAACTGATTTGTGTACTGGCATTAGGCATAGGTTCCACATACACAATCGAAATTAAAGACATCGTACGTATGATAATAACTCAGGCAAAGCAAATACGTAATCGCCCAATTGTTGATCCATGATATTAAACAATCGTGAAAGATAGTGCAGATCCAGCGGCGTCAGACCTATGTACTCAGTGCCGAGATACAGTCTGGTTAACGCGAGGCGATTCTTCGGTGTACACAACCGAAACTTATAACTTTCACGCTGGATGACTGATTTCTCACCCTCTCTGCACATGGAATCGGTAATGGTAGGTAGACATTACGCAATCGTGTAGACCTTTTCGTCCGTGAGAATGATGGACTTTGACACCGAATTCCAACGGAGGGAGATAGACACGAGCTGGGTATAAACCGACAGACACAATTCTGGTCTTGTTCGAATTGATGAAAAAGAGTCGCCTCAGTGAGATCGAATGCGGGATTGGCTGTCCAATAGGTACAGATGTCACTGTAGGCGGCCGAAGAGGCGTCAGGCAACTGCTGCTCCACCTGGAGAGTGAAGAAGTTCCTCTTCCCCCACCTGCGCTTGGCAGTAGCAGCAACGTCGGTAGGTGACGGTTTATTAGTAGTAGACAACATTGCAGCAGGAAGCAGATTGATGGGAATGGCGACGTGCACGGCCGGTTTATAATGCTACTACAAATTCGACAGGATGACGTGTCATGTCAGCAGGACATTGGACATTAAATTTCTACTGCAGATAATACATTAACCAATCGTAGAGAAAATCCGCGGTTTTGGTTGCGAAAAGAATCTGGGAAACTTGTAACACGGCAATGTACACCAGTGGTGGTAATTGAAACAGGCGTGTAGGGGAAACACGAGATCCTAAAGGTTATGGATCGGCCGTCCTGTTAGTCCTGCGAGGAATATATAGAGATGCCGTAGGCGTAGAGGTGCGCGAAAACGGACACAACTTCGGTAATTACCGTGTACAATTCTTTATAATCTTTACGTCCGTCGGCCTATTTGTATGCCGTTTTCTGACAAGCCATGAGCCCCAATCTTCTAGGGACTCTAGAAACGGAACTTCTCGGACACCGCGGCGCTGGCCACGCAGAGTTCTGTGACGAACGTCTCATTCTGCCGCCCCCGCAAGAATTCGTAATTAATCACGACAACACTGCATCCAGCTATATTAGATTAGGAACAGTTAAAATTGGCAAAGTACCTACCTTTTTATAGGCAGCTGCGGCAGCATTGACCCCAGCCACCACGTGACATTTGGGCTACGAATTCGGTAGTGAACAGACGCCGACCTGTTGGGTCTGCGTTGCATGCATCGAAGAGCGAGATCAATTGTTTCGGTGTGTAGCCCCGACCCATGTAGAGGGCGAATAGACAGCAGTACTTTCCGCAGACGTCAGTCAGGCCTTGCAGCTGTCGCCTGTTATAATCCCAGGTCGTGCAGTTGCGTTTAATGAATGCCTGGATGGTCAGTACAAACGGTACGATGCCGTATAAATCAATGTAGTAAGAACTCTTAGATTTGGTTGAGACGTGCACGGCTAGCACGTGTGAACCTCCCTCTATGTGGGGATCGGAATTGACGATGACGGTGAAAGTTTGCGCGATTGATTGTGGTAGGAGATCTGAGGGGAAACGTCGAGGAACGACCTGACGTCACGCGATGTACGCAGTATCTGCACGATGTCAATTTTACAAGTCGGTCGTTCCGTTACGTGAAAAATCTATGAGTACTGAATTGTCGAATTCTAGGTACAGCAGGCACGTGATCGCCTCGGCAACGGTTTATTGAATTTCAAATCGATTCAGATATTGCCGTACTACGGGTGGGACGTATGACACTCCGACGCGCCCCTATCAGTTGTGAGGTCAAATAGTAAAATGAAATAGCCGTTTACATAAATATCGTGTGTTATCTGCAGTCCCGTGTTCCAGTGATGTATGCCGGAAGCTTCGAAAAGCGTCCTATAGCCCATGACAGAAATTTTTCATGATCCATGCCCAGAATTAGGACCTCGTTAGAGAACTGTGTACCGTACACAAACAATTAAAAATCACTAATATCGTAATGCTGACATTTGTAAGGGTTGCTGTCCAATGAACCGACAAAATCTGTATACTTAACCATGCTAAATAACAGATGTTTCGGGAAAGGACACAGGACGGCGTTGTCTATAGACAAGGATTTTGATCCGGCCGAGAATGTGAATG
>Ga0123354_10018538_pt1 | contig 10912 bp, 4 predicted proteins | sample TergutLab28metaG_2_FD_97872 | JGI IMG/M metagenome (GOLD analysis project Ga0123354, IMG submission 97872) | Labiotermes labralis P4 segment gut microbial communities from Petit-Saut dam, French Guiana - Lab288 P4 | ecosystem: Host-associated > Arthropoda: Insects > Digestive system > Gut ... | reverse complement strand
TTATTATTATTATTATTATGTGTAGGTGTTGACACTATAGAGTGCATAGATGCACTGCATCAGCTACTGGAAGTCGGGGGTTTGGTAACAGTGCTTACGGAAATTTGTGAAGATTAATGAAAACTCTTAGCTGTGTCATTTGGTAAATAGAAATTGACATTTCAGAGGACATCACTGTTCCCATCATCAAACTACCAGAAAAGCAGGGGCAGGCAATTCCTCCGAAAATGTGATAGCTGATTACCAGTCGACACAGATTTACATCCCGACAGACTGTAATCTCCGCGGACAATCCTGTGAAGACGTGGAATCACGTAATATTTATTTATTTATTCTTTCATTTTTTATTGTATTCTTGAATTATTTTCTGAGTAACTCAGATGCGCTCGGTGATTATATGGGGGCGTTTTGGAAATACATAGCCTTAAATCTCATAAACGATTTTTTCTTATTTGAGGTCTCCTAGTATATGCGATTACACATCGTTTTTGTTGTGTGCGGGATGATTCTCTATTCCTTGACTCTGTGTAATATGTAGGAGTGAAGGACGAGAGGAGTATCTTACATACAGTGGAAAGGAGGAGTTGGAACTGTCTTCTAAATCACGTTATTGAAGGACATGTAGAGAGAAGGATAGAAGTGACGGGAAGGCGAGAAAAGAGACATAAGCAGCTACTGGATGAACTTAAGAAAAGATATGATATTGGAAAATGAAAGAGGAAACACTAGATCCCACGCTGTGGAAAACTCGCTTTGGAAGAGGCTATGGAACTTTCGGAAGACAGACTGCGGAATGAATGAACACATGGAACAAACAGAGGATGGGTATATTGTGACCGTCTCCTTTCTATTGTTTCACGTCCCTGCCTTGTGAAAAGTGGGAATAGCGTATTAATGCTAGTTCGCTTCTTTCCTCTTTTAATCATCTCAAAAATGTTGAGAGTTATGTAACAAAGTGTTTAGCATCAAATGTTTGTCTTACAATTTGCTCTGATATCTTTCTTTTCAATAAACATTTAGCGATTTACGCAGGAGATGCGAGCAAAAATGGCAAGTGTGTGTTTGTACAGACTGTACTTTACTTTTGCCCAGTTTTAATCAAAACTGGAAGGTCTCGACAAATCTATTGAATTTTAGGAGAATCCTTCAATGGACGCGGTGAAAGCAATAGGCATATCTTAAAATCATTTTTTGCGAACGCGCCAGATATATTTAGCGGATTTAGATGAAATGATATACAGATTACATATGAGAACTTTATCTGCCTTGCATTCATAATGTATCACTAAAGCATGCTAGATCATCCAACCTCTTTTAGACGTATTATTTATGTACAGTATATATGTAACCGGAAATAAACTGTAGAATCACAAACCACGCCAAAGTCGAAGCACAAAGTTACACTTCGAAGACTGAAAATATTTCTAAATTATACACGAAAATTCAGTTCATACCTCCGGATAACACAGCATGCTTCCTTTAGACAGACCATTAAGTGAAGGCTGTAAAGAGAAACAATGGCTGTTTTTTTTTTGTTGCGAAATTCATATGGTGCACATAAACATACTGTTCAGGCAAAATGCAGAGTTTTATTGCTAAACCTGAAGTTACAAATATTAATCGCCAGGGTTTACAAGGCTAAACAGAAGTAAAATATATGCTTACGATTTTTGTACAAACTTTATCATGAATACTTAAATCTTCTGTTATGTTACACCCTGACGATTCGTTACCAATTCCTGATGTTTCAGAGAAGCATAGTGACTTCATCTTCAACGTAAACTGTTACAATAATGTACGGAAAAGAAACCAACTAGATATCACTTTGTGTTATCCTTTATTTCTCCTTTACAAGTTGCTCAACATGTTTCGGGCAACCATGTGCCCATCTTCAGAACTGACAGAACCGGTTCTGACAGCCTTCCTGCAGCCACGGCACAATACCAACACATGGTAATAACACTTCGCAGTCGTCAGCTCCTGAAGATAGGCACATGGTTGCCCGAAACATGTTGAGCAACTTGTAAAGGAGAAATAAAGGATAACACAAAGTGACATCTAGATGGTTTCTTTTCCTTACTGAATTACGATGCATGGTCAACCACACATCAGTGTTCCAATAATAATGTCCTTTTTGAAAAATCTAAGCCTTTTACACCGATTTCGTTACGAACGATTAGCCTGTTATCATCTTTTCTTCCTATGTCTTAGAATCGAAATTTAATATATTCTTCCGTCTATACCTACATTTTCGAACTTTCTTCTTGCCTTCATTTTTCCCCACCGTAATCCGGTATATATTCGTCTGCTTAAGTGGTGCCTGTCGCTGGAATTAAAACACCGTTGACCGATGTCAGTGTTGACGTTTCCCATTTATTACAACGGACCTTGCCTCACTTGTTACAGAACAACACATATCTTAATTATTTGTACTTTAGAGAAGTTGCCTAATATGTTACAGTTTCTATCAACAACCCACAATCAAGTAAGGTATTTAATTCTCATTAAAATCTTGTTTTCGTTGTAGTCAAAGAGGTCAGAGATGAAATACGAGCTAAAACAATGTATAATAAATATGTCCAGTCATTTAAAGGATTTATAAACTAATATTTGCTCACTATCCTGGTTTGCGTCAATTGTCTTAGAGTTCACCATATATCTCATTTGGAAACTTTCATATGTTCCGTAACGTAATGTTCTTTTATAGTCTTTATTAACCAGGTTTTGTATGATACAGACTTAAAAAATCTTTGAAGTATGAAACTTGTTACAGCATATCGTGAGAGTGTGTGCACCGTACGTAGAAGAAACAAATTGAAATCTTGGCCAATTGATCTAATTACGTGGATTTTATACCTGCATGTAGAGGGAAGACCCGTCGGACGGAAAAAAAATGGTGAGCTGTTTTCCTAGTTGTGATGGAGATGCGCGTTCCCACACACACACACACACAAACACAAACACTCACGTATGTGTGTGTTTGTATATATATATATGTATGTGTGTGTGTGTGTGTGGATTTCCGACCGACACGGTTACGGCCGTAACCGTGTCGGTCGGAAATCCGCTGCTAAGCTACTAAAGTCTAAGATATCACCAGGAAGTATAAAATGTAACATTCGCCCGGAATAACCCTGTTTTGTTTGGAGTTCGATCATACAAAATGTAGATGAATAACTTTCGTCCTATATTACAGACAAAGGATTCAATAAGTAAGGTTCATGTGTAAAAAAATACATTAAAACACCACACAACGTTAAACGTAACTCGTTATTTCATTCATTATCATTGTTTTTAGCATAATCCCCAATCACATTCATGCATGTGTCCCGTATTTGTACAAGATTAGCAATTCCATTGTGGTAGAAACCTGGATCTTGAATTCATAGCCGTTTACAAAGAGCCCTTTCCACTTCCTCGCTATTGCGGAATAGGCATATACAAATGATGTGCCGCCAAGCGTGGTGCTTCAGCACGACACTGGAACACTACACAGCGCGTATCAGACACGAGAGGTTGCAGTGCTTTCACTGGGGCCATAGGGAACAGCCACGCTATTGTGTGGGTGACTTAATGAGACCTGCAGTCGGCGAGAGCGTTACTAGTTTCATCGAATGTGACTCACCAAGTTCCTATACAGTCAGGTCCAATTATTTTTTGTAGAACTCGTCATTACTTACCAGCGCATGAATTGGAGTAAAATGAAGCTTTGTATCTGACTTTGCAGCGTCTTGGTGAGTCAGGCTGGGTTCGACTAGACTTGTTTCGATTTGCTCAGTGTTGTCACGGCCAGAAAACTTGTGGCACCGCCCTCGGACGAGCGTATATTGAACTTCTTTACATGACATCATATCTTTTTCATTACACAGTAATTAGTCTAAGCAGGGCTTTGTCGGTTCTTCTTTCGATTCCATAGAAGGCAAATTCAAAATTATTCCTAGCTATAACGAATAGAGATAGAAGATGGCAGCAATAAACAGCAGTCGTGTATCTGCTTCAGTCACTATTGCATTCTCGAGATTTTACGGAGAAACATAGATAGAACCGCCACTTGTTCTTTCTACCTGTCTATCGCTGCTAAAAGCGGGCTGCGGTCGGCGAAGTAAACAATTAATGCACCTTAAGGGACTGAATATATTTAGAATTCTTTATTGTTACACAACTGCTAGTTTAACTTATAATAAAAATAGGCCTAGAAATTAATATAGGCCTGAAATAAGTGACATGCCAACTTGATGCAATGAGGTAATTGTATTAATGTATTCTTAGCTCGACATGTTTCGGGTAAACACGCCCATCATCAGCAGCATGAGATGTTGAGTTACAGCTTATGGTTTTCTATACCGAGTTTATGGATGGGTGGTGGTCTTGAGAGCCGCTGCGTAGGTCGTGTTTACGGTGCGGATGGTGCCGTGCGACTGCCGTGCGAATGCAGTCGCACGGCAGTCGCACGGCACCGTAAACACGACCTACGCAGCGGCTCTCAAGACCACCACCCATCCATAAACTCCGTATAGAAAACCATAAGCTGCAACTCAACATCTCATGCTGCTGATGATGGGCGTGTGTACCCGAAACATGTCGAGCTAAGAATACATCATTAAATTACCTCATTGCATTAAGTTGGGATTTCATTTTATTTCATGAGAAAGATGCAAGTTCAAACAACCCTCAAGTTAATATAGGCCTGTTTACTGCCTAAAAGAGCGGAATTATTGAGGAAAAGTGAGCGATTATATCTGAATGTTTAAATCATCGGAGCCTTGTTTGGCGCAGTAGATCCTGACTTGGAACTCACAGAACAAACTGCATATTAAATCATGCTAATCGGATTGGTTCGTACAGATTCTGATAGAAGTGTTGAACCCGCGGCAACGTGATGGAAGTTGCGCAACAGTCAATTTTGAATTGACTTGTACAAGGAATTATACTCAGAACTGATCGAAAAATGCCGACTGAAGAGGGAGACGAAAGTTACCTTTACTGATAAATCATGAACAGAAGTAGATTATGTGTGTAATTATTGTTCTCAACTTTTACGACACACATATACGGGGATTTTTGTGTCCGATATGTGACTGGACAAAATAAGCGGCCATATTTACCCATACACCCAAAACATTCTTCGACAACAATGATTTTGCAGCTCTTTTCGACTGTGAAATTTAGCTTAAATCGCCTAATCAGGAGAACTTAACTGAACTGTCTGTAATTATTAGGCTATATGTGGATCTTATAGGATATCAGTGGTGTAAATTCTGTCTCAATCAGCTGACGTTCACTGAATCTTATTTTAACACTTAGAAACACGTAAAATGTACTTTCCATTCCATACATCCTTTGAAAGCTATAATTTTTTTTTCTCCTTGTACACAAAATTAATTTTCCCTTACAGTATGAAATGAGTTTTAAAAATCACAATTCTTTCTGATTACGGTATCTCTGAGAAGAATAGGTACTAAGTTACGAAGCCTTAAACGCATTCGTTACAACTTCCAAATTATATCTAGTTATTTAAAAGTGTTTAGTACCGCGCACGGAATGTGGTACATGTCTGGTTGCTGAAGCGGTATATTCCGTTAAGTCACGTCCGCCCACTCCGTAAGCCTATTGCACAATGCGTGATTAATTATGATTCTAACATCCGCTAACGATGTCATTAACTTCAGGTAAACAAAGCGTCATTACATAGAAGTAAAACAAATTTACTCGCATAAGTGATAGTACTTTTAACAGCCAGTTCAATGCTATCACGTCCTGCAGTCTGTATCTCCCACTGAACCATTCACCCTATAACACCACACGAGCACAAGTTGGAAGATTAACACCGAGAATATTAAATCGTGCCATTTAACAGGATTTCAAACTAGTTACAACTCAGATTTTATGTTTTGTTAACCCTGCATCTCGATATAATCGTGTAAAGAAAAACCAACTTGATGCACAGCTTATTCTTAGTATATTTCGTCAACCTCTACATGTTTCGGGCATATCTAGGCCATCATCAGGAGGTAAAACCATATGTATACAACAGTTGGTACTTATTATTCTTTTTAGATGACTGTCTGTTGTCCTGATTGGAATCCAACCAGGTCAACAGATAGTCATCTAAAGAGAATATTAAGTATCAATTCTTGTATACATACGGTTTACCTCGTGATGATGGGCATATATACGCCCGAAACATGTGGAGGTTGACGAAATACACTAAGAATAAGTTTGTATTAATTTGGTTTTTCTTTACACGATTACAACTCAGATTTTCAAAACCTGTCGCTAGGATTTACATCTTAATATACTTCTTTCATAACCACAAAATAAAAACCAGCCAGTATACAGAAATTGGTGTAAATGGCAATTCTAAATATCTAATTTCTACGTGTTTCAGTCCTTCAGGTCCTTCGTCTGTGAATTTATATTTACACAAATCTTCCGTGTGAAATTAGTAATGTTTGTGGTAGGTCGTACTCATAAGTATTGATTAATATTGTGAAGAACCGTTTCTACTTACTAATTGTAAAGCCTCTGTTGCTTGATATGGGTCTACACCTGTAACTGCTACGACGTATCTTGTTTAAATGTTTCCAGTCTTTCTATTGTGGTGTTGTGTTACGGAGTATTTTTAATGCGCACAGTTTAATTAAAATGCCATACGTTCGTCCTACATAGGATTGTTTCGTGTTGAACAATACTTATTACTAACCACTTTTTTTTTTCAATGCTACATACCTCCTGGTGTGATTATTTGTTTACATTTCTTGTGTAACGGACTGTTATTTTCGCCTTGTTTGTGGCACCGCAACTCCAGGTAAACAGGACATCACTTTTTTATTATGTGAACATCAAAAGTGATTGACCATAAATATTGTCTGCTGACTCTGTGCTTAGCGAGGCCTTGCATTCATTGAGCAGATAAGTGCGGATGTGTACCAGTTCGAGCTGCCCTAGGAATATCAAAATTGATTTATATCCTCGCAGAAAACGCCTATCTTTTCCTTTGTACGAACCAGTTGATTTTATTGCTTTTCTAAAAATAACAGCTTTTTGCTGTGTGAATTACACGAAATGCAGTGTGTTAGCAAATGCAGAATTTTTAACGTTAGAATGGATTGTGTATGTGTATACACAAACATACACACACACACACACAAATCTATTCTAACGTTAAAAATTCTATTTTGTGTGTGTGTATATACACACACACACACACACACACACAAAATAGATTGTGTGTGTATATATATATATATATATTCTAACATATATATATATATATATATACTCATGACTGTGTTGTGGGCGGTTACGTGACTGAACACACTTTGACTCCTTACTTATCCCTTCAAATGTCTCATCATCACGTGTTCTGCCTTACGACAGTCCATACCTTATCCAAAGCGTGTTCTCCAGACACTGCGATCTAGTGCTTCCTCTTTTTTAATTTCCAGTATCCTCTCGTTTCATTAAGGTCTTCCAATAGCTGTTTACATCCTTTTCCTAGACCTAACAATCTCGTCTCTCGTTTCTTCAATGACATGTTCCGAAAGCCGTTTCTACACAATACGTATATGACCAATCCGGTTAGCTTTCCTTCATATTATTGTGTGTATAATATTCCTTTATCCCCGACTCTTTGTATTTTTTATTTTTCAGACAATTTGTCCAACAAATCAGCTCCATTCTTACCCAGCAACACATTTCGAAATTTCCGAGGTATTTCTGATCTACTTCCCGAAGAGTCATATTTTCAGAATTGTACAATTCTATGCGCCAACAGGAGCAGTAGATAGCTAACAGTTTAAAACGATCAATTTTTACCATCTTCGGCAGCCATCTGCGAGGCTAAATACGAAAGCCGTTTTGTAGGATCTGCAAAGTCTGCATGTGTCTATTTAGACATGTTATTGAAGAAAAAATGTGTATACCCTCATTTGACTCAGTCGAACCGTGGAGTCGTGGAATATAGGCCAGGCTCAGTATTCCTTTTCTGCTTTGGCCGGCTGAGTGCTGTATAACTTGCACATTTGATAGGAAACTTTTTAGCATGTAGTCATTTACGCTGCGTAGCAAGTGTTCTGTGTTGGATGTTTTTCATTATGCTAGTAGAGGTACGTTAATGAGCTCAGTGATGGTTTGAATTTTTTTATCGTCATTAAGCAAATCAGAAGCTTCACGAAACTCGGTAGGTGCATAATATATTTACAAATTTATAAAGAATATTAAATTGTTTTCTAAATATAATTCAGCCAGATACCATTTGCTGAACTGGCTGTTTCTAAAGTCGGTCATTACAGCGCAATTTTCGTCTTCGTGGAATGTTTGGAGGTATGGATGTGGCTCGGTATTACCGTTGCCATGGTTTGTTAATTTCTACTTCCTTTTTGTTTTTTTGGTTATTGTTCCTCGTACATATTTGTCTCAATTCCTCTGCTTCTTGTTTATTTGACCACCCACATCCTTCTAGTGCGGGGTTATGAATGGATTGTAGCTACAACTCCACCTCATCTCTGTTCCTGCGTATGTATCTCATGAGGCGACCTTTACCTTTAACTTTATTTGAGCGTTTCGCTTAGTCTTCCATTTATTCACTGTCTGACATTTTAGGGTATATCAATAATTTTAAAAATCTGGCGTCACACTTTTATTCTCGTCCATTCTTACCAAAACCCAAAATTAAAATGCGTACAACAATTTTTTATATTACTCTTGTATTTTGGTCAATTTTTCCTGTTTGTTCTGAATCAAAACGACTTTATTTAAAACAACATTAATTCAAAATGTGGTTCTTGGAAATGAAAAACAATGAAAACGTGCGAGATTTTAAGCTTTCGTCGCTGCGTTGTTGAGGTCGTCGCTCTTCTGGGACGTTACGCGTCGTAGGATATTAGTTTGTTACTGACGTTTCGGGACAATTGTTTGACCCGTGAAGATGGGACCGATATTGTCTCTAAATGCCGGCGGCCAAATACCATCCCAAACTCCCGCAACATGCCGACGAGCGACCACACTGGTACTGTTGAAGCTGATGTGTTTCCCTTCCACTTATTTCTCAAGGACACCCAAACCTTTAGCCCCGAGGATCCTGTCTCGGCAGACTATATTGTAAAGACAATTACGTATAGTTTTACTTGAGTTAAATTGCTTCCCTTCCTATGACCCGATAAGGAAGATAGTGCTGTTATTTAACCGAGAACTAGAGTGAAGTTCAGCCGCAAGCGAATCATATAGAAAACAGCCATTTGTGGATACTGCAAATCGAACCGCTTGCACATACAGGAACGTGCAGTAAAGCACCTCATTTCTTTCACCCAAGAACAAGTTGCCAGCCTACCTTACGGTTTTATTACACCTATCGTCTAGTTACGGCGACGGGAAAGAACAGAACACGATGTCCCCGACTGTCACGAGGTCGTGAATCATACGGAGATTGCATACGGGCTCTGAGCTCTTCTGCATGGACGGAACGTATAATGCAGGCTCGCCGCATCTCAGAACAGCTGACACCTTCTCCGGTGCGAAAACCTATAAAATCGCAATTTGGTTTTGTGAAGCGAATTTGTAGTAGATTTTTGTCCTACTGTATACGTTGTGGCTAAATTCCGGGTGAAATGTGATTTTTACAAATATCAATCTTCTATTCTTCATCCCTTTTGCTGATTTACACACACACAACAAAAAAGTTATGTCATTCAGATGAAAGATGCGCAATTATGTCTTTGCCTACTGACTCATTATGAAAGAAAAGAATATCAGCAAAATATCTAAAGATTATCAGTCTGTAACAATGTTGGGGGTACAGTAGAGCAGAGCCCTCTTTTCTTTGGACTACTTGACCCTGAACACACAGGCACCGCGATCCGTTAAGCAGTCGGTAACTGCTTGTCAGTCGACATGACTTAGAAACCCAAACGGCTTGAATCTTCAGCAACAGCTCTGTGAGTAATTTCAAATCTCGCAACTTATCCTTTCTCGCACGTTGTCATATGTTTGCATTTGACACTATCGACCATTAAAAGCAAATGAAACTACACTGCGAACCGATCTGCTTAAAAGTAATTGTCTCACAATTTACAATGTGCAAAAATTGGACAAATTTGTCTGTGCGTATTCTTGAACGAGTGGAAGAGTGTTGTTGAGGGCAGAGGGTTAGGGGGATGGAGGGAGGAAAAAAAACGGGAAGGAGAGAATTACAATACCAAGTATTTCTAATGCGGACCAAACTCATTAAGAACGAGTAAGTGGATGGTGAATGGACGGAGAATACAACACGTATGAGGCAACTAACAACAGAATATGATAAACTGTTTCCTTGGACAATATGAAAGGAAAGTATCGTAGAGTTGAGACACACAGGCGTGAGTATGACGACCATATTAACCCTTTAAACGCCATGTTAAATCCAATCTGCCATTTGCTGACATTATAGGAGCTCACCATATTCTCCACGTTAGCAGGATAAGGGTTAAGTAGCGTCTTAAGTACAGACTGTGACGGTTGAACAAAACTTGTGTGGCTCAGGATATGGGGACCGGCGTTGCGTTTTTGTGAAAGCGATGATGAATTCCTTCTTCCACACAGCGCGGCGAGTTTATTGAGGAGCTGAGTGACTGTTAGCTTGTCAGTGTGTTAGTGCGTTAGAGCGGCTGCTATAACAGAAGAAAGTTTGAGGTTAGATTTTACTTAGAGTGGATAATTTTGAATTTTTGAATACAAGATTTAATTTAGTGGAGAAAATTTATTGCTTTTATTAATTTTACAGATTATTTGTTAGTGAAAGTGCTTGTTAGCCTCACAGTGTGTGCAGTATCTGTCTGTCACTCCATAGCCTCACAGTGTGTGCAGTATCTGTCTGTCACTCCATAGCTTCACAGTGTGTGCAGTATCTGTCTGTCACTCCATAGCCTCACAGTGT
>Ga0123354_10018536_pt1 | contig 10913 bp, 10 predicted proteins | sample TergutLab28metaG_2_FD_97872 | JGI IMG/M metagenome (GOLD analysis project Ga0123354, IMG submission 97872) | Labiotermes labralis P4 segment gut microbial communities from Petit-Saut dam, French Guiana - Lab288 P4 | ecosystem: Host-associated > Arthropoda: Insects > Digestive system > Gut ... | reverse complement strand
TCTTGTTTCAGGCTAATTCCCGGGCTGGACGACGACGTCATCACGCGCGCGCCCGCCCCCGCGGCGCCATAAACCATATTAATTGCTGCAACTTCGCTCTCGGCCTGCAAAAACGTCCCGCCCACTTTCGGCATTTGCTTCGCCATGTACGCCGCCAGCTCAGTCTGCGGAGTTATAGGATACCCAAAAAAATGCCTACAACCGGCACGAATTGCAGCCTCGGCAATCGCTTCATTTCCCTTCATCAACACTTTCATTTTTTAAACACCTCAATAGCAGTTTCAGGGCACATCTGCGCGCAAAATGTGCACTCAATGCACGCGTCCTCGTCTAGTATAGATGCAGGCGAGTATCCCATAGAATTCAGCTTTTTCTTATCTATTTCTAAAATATGCTTGGGGCAAATCGTAATGCACAGCTCACACCCCTTGCAGTTTTCCTCGTCAATTTTAATAGGCGCCATTGTAATATATCCTTCTTTCCGGTGATTTGCGTCATTGCGAGGACGCTTGCGTCCGAAGCAATCCAGTGTCTTTTTGGCTCCAAATCCTTTGACTCTCGCAATGACGATAGTATCAGCTATAAAAAATCCTTCTTTCCAGCACTAATTTTTTATCATCATACTTTTTTGGAAGTTTGTCCATCACATTAGCAAATCCCGAAATTTTCCAAACATTTGTGAAACCTTCCAATATTTCTTCCGCCGCCAATAAATCTTCAATATTCGATTGCTCCAAAAGATTTGTATTGTTTATCACTTTCGTAATTTTTAATTTGCTTGCATATTCTATTTCCGCCATCATTTCTTCGATTTGCTTTTTAGTGGAAGTTAGAGGCCGCTTGGCGTTCACCACCATAATCATCTCGTAAACATCGCCGAATTTTTCCGCATACCTCCCCAAAACCGTCGCCCCTTCGCCGTCGCCGCCCACATCAAAAATCGCGTCAATATCTTGGTCGAAAACAGAATTAATTCGCGCCGGCAGTGCCGGAACTTCGATATTAGAGCTTGCAAACTCAGAAGCAATAACGTCAATGCCAAACTGCTTCATTTGATTTTTAACATCACTCGTCCGAAAATACGGGTTCACAATATCCAAATCGACAATCGTTTTTATCCCCATATTCATCGCCAAATTTATTGCAATCTCGCTCTTCCCGCTGCCATAATGCCCGATAATAATATATTTCATAAGGTTTGCATCCAGCCAAATTCATCCTTAATTTCACCAAATTGAATTCCTACAAGCGTATCATAAACTTCTTTCGTAATCTTGCCGATATTCCCGTCGCCGATTACCATATCTTTTCCGCCATATCTAATAACGCCGACGGGCGAAACCACTGCTGCCGTCCCTGTCCCGAAAACTTCTTTTAACTCCCCATTTTTATGCGCTTCGACGATTTTATTAATAGAAATTCGCTGCTCTGAAACCTTATAACCCCTCTTAGTCAGCAGCTCTAAAGTGGACATTCTCGTAATTCCTGCGAGTATACTCCCGCTAAGCGAAGGCGTTATAATTTCATCACCAATCACAAAGAAAATATTCATAGCGCCCACTTCTTCAACGTATTTATGCTCAATCCCGTCCAGCCAAAGCACCTGGTCAAACCCCTGCTCATGAGCGACGTTTTGCGCTCTCATAGCAGCCACATAATTTGCTCCGGCTTTCGTGAATCCCAGCCCGCCTTTCACCGCGCGCACATATTCATCCTCAACGTAAATTTTAGAAGGATTAAGCCCGTACATTGGGCACGAAGGCGAACAAATCACTAAAAACTTGAAATTATTCGATGGGCGCACGTCAATAGAGCAGTCTGTCGCGATTATAAACGGTCGAATATAAAGGGAAGTGTTGGGATAAGACGGCACCCAATTTTCGTCCAGTTTAACCAAATCTTTTATGGCGCCAACCACGAAATCCACATCCACCGGCGGCATACACATCCTGCCGCAAGAGTTGTTAAACCGCTTAATATTCTCCTCGGGGCGAAATAGCGCAATGCCCTTCGGCGTGCGGTACGCCTTCATCCCCTCAAACATCTCTTGTCCGTAATGAAACACAATAGAAGAGGGAGAAATACTTAAGTTTTCATAAGGCACAATCCGCGCATCGTGCCAGCCGTCCGCAGGCGTGTAATCCATAATAAACATATGGTCGGCAAAATGTTTTCCAAAACAAACGTCATCCGCTTTCGGCATCTCTTTTGGGTTCGTATTTTTCGTAATTTTTATCATTTTTGTATCTCCAAATTCGTTGTCCTTTAAAACAATTTTATTGTTTCACTCACCATAATATTTGTCAAATAAATAACAAAATATATTAAAAAGGAATTTGCAAAGCAAATTCCTTCAATAGTTGTTCATTGTTCACTGTTAGTTGTTCACTAAATATCCCGTGTGATAACACTCATATGCGCTTGCACCCAGCTCCAATATCTTCTTAAAAGATTCCTCCGCAGCAGCCATATCGTGCGTCATTGCGGAATTGGCGCCGACAAGCTTGCCATCTGAAATATTAGCCGCGTCGCCGCACACCACAATCCCGGATTTCAACAGCTTCAGCACAATATGCCCAGGCGTGTGCCCAGGCGTATGAATCACTTCAATCCCGCCGCAAATCGGGAGCGTTTCGCCGTCAGTTAATCTAACGTCCACATGCACGCTCATATTTGGGATAGCGTCTTTAAGCATCTGATAAAACCCTTTGCGCTCCGGTGGCAGAGAATCAAAATTTGCCTCCATATCAGAGAGCTTCGTGAGCGGCTTATCCCCCTGAATAAATGGCGACTCTTCCTCATAAGCCAAAACCTGCGCCCCGCGCTCCTTAAATAAACGCGCATTGCCAATGTGGTCAATATCCTGATGCGTTAAAATCAGCTTGGTAATTTGCTCAGGTTTAAAGCCGCATTTTGCAATCTCCGCGCACATAGCATCAAACATTCCCGGATACCCGGAATCCACGAGCACGACGTCGCCATCATCCCAAATAAGCACCGGATATATCGCCATATTTTGATGCTTCACTTCCAGCATTTCCACATTTTCTGCAATTTTCATATTGATTTCCTTTCAAATTTAACTTGAATAATTCATAACTCCAACAATTGAATTTGCCAAAGTAATTAAAAAGAAGAAAATGCCCAAAATCAGCCCCGCTAATGCAATTTTCTTTTTCTCCGATTTAAGGCCAAGAGAGCTGAAAACAATTGCGAGAATTGTCAGCGGATATCCAAATAGAGGGACAATCCAACCGGCAATAGATACTAAACCAAGTATCATACCAACTTTTGCTCTTTTGTTTCCCTTTTCCATTAAAAAAACCTCCATGCTTTTAAATTTACAATATTTATATATAAATTTATCATAAATATGTCAACTTTTCACACCCTATTTTATAGCTTTTAATTTAAAAAGATGCGTTCAAAATAGAATTTGCAAATTACATAAACAAAAAAATTCTTGACACTTTTTAAAATTTTAGATTATTATTTATTTTGTTAGTTTGGAGACTTACCCAAGTCGGCTGAAGGGGACGGTTTGCTAAACCGTTAGGTCGCGCAAGCGGCGCGAGAGTTCGAATCTCTCAGTCTCCGCCAAGGCGGGATAATGTTTCACGACATTGTCCCGTCTTTCATTTTAGGCTATATTGCGCATTTTGTGGCTTTCGGCGTTGCGCCGCGTTGCGTGAAAATTCACCCTAAACGGAGCAATAAACACCAAATAAGCACCAAACACCAACTTCGCAAATGCAGTACTTGAAGCCGTCGAAAACGTGCTGTTCACCATAAACCACCGCCCCGACATCACACCGCAACACGCCGTCCGCTTCCGCAACAAAACATACGAAATCACCCGCATTGATACTTTCGAGGGCTACAAGGAAGATATAACCCTCTATTGCGTAAGGCAGGGCGACGGCAACCCAATATGAACTTTTTGCCGAAATTTGACAAGCCCCTCTAACTATGGTACTATATTATTATTGGCAAAGGTGTATTGCCTTGCGGAAAAGTATTTATAAAAATTAGGGGGAATAACTAAATGGGAATTTCAATTAGAGAATTTCAAACAGCAATGGAAACGATTGGCGCAACGCCAATAGCAGGTCAAATAGGTTCAAGGCATAGTGTGCCTGTTCCTGCTTTTGATGTTAAAGGAGTTTTGCTAAAACACTCCGGTTCGTATTATGTCGTACATAGAGTAACAAGCGCGCCAGACCAACAGAAAGAGTTGCCAAATGATGTAATGAATAAAGCAATGGCAGCCGTTGGCGAAAAACACCTCGGCGGTGCCAATTTTTGGTGGGGTGAAACGCACTCTGTCGAGGGTATTATAACGCTTGCCACAATGCTTGAAGGTACTTATAGCAAAGAATTAGTCGCACAAAAGGTTGATGAAACATACAATAAGATTGTCCTTGATGGTCGTCAACTAATTCAAGATGATATTAAATCGTTGTATGCAACGCCCGCCCATTCACCTAAAATGCAGGAATTGCGCGATTTGGTCGCAGAATATCATAACGTGGTAAATCCTTTCTCTAATTCAGATTTTGATACAAACAATCCGTCTGAATTTTTGAAAAAAGTAAACTTTGATTTGAATTATGGCGAAACAGGTGATTGGGTTCGTTTGAAAATAGCTGATAATTATTCAAGCGCCGAACATGGCAGAGATGAAAAAGGCTGGGTGTATATGACTTTAATTTGTAATGACCCAAAAATAAAAGCAAAAGGTGGCAATACCTCAATGGGGCATTATTTCAATAATGGTTTCGACAAACACCCTGTTGATGAAGTTGTTCGCCTAAGTTATACCACTAGCGATGATTTTAGTGAGCGCCCCGATGATATTGATTTGAGAATTAGCATGAAAACCGGTTTAGCTTGGAAAACTTACCAAGAAAAGCAAGCTGCCCCTGCAACAGATGAACAGATTGAAACTATGATGACACACTTGAAAAGGAGCATTGATAGAACAAAAAATTTAGTGGCAGAGATTGCTTTATCAAAAGAAATTGCTCCGTCAAGAGATGAACACATTGTTGCAAAGCAAGGGGGATTAAATGGAATTGGAGCTATTGCAGCCAAAACAAAAGAGTGCAAAAAAATTGTTAAAGATTTCTTTGGACAACAAAAAGATGTTCTAATTGTTACATCTGAATTAAATGACGCAATCAAACGCGTACAATCTTTTGAAATCAAAAATAGTAATTTGAAAGATTTAGTAATTGAAAAAGATGTTTCGGAAATTAAGGCTAGTTTAGATTGTCCTAATTTAGGAACTATTAAAGGTGAAAATATATTAAAGACAGGTGACCATAATTTTGGTGTGCCTGTTAATGACACAGAGAAAATTAGGGCTGTTATTAAAAATGAAAATGGTTTTTTTGTGTTGAGAAGTGGTGCTGATAAGCTATGTGCAAATACACCTATGATTGTTCATGTTAGTAGTTGTTTTAATGGTGAAGATTATTCTCGCAGAGATATGTTTGACCTTACCCATCAAGTTGCTCTGCATAAGGAAGCTAATCCTCATGTTGCATTGCCAAATTCGCAATATCTAACAGACTTACAAAAGTTATCCGACATGATTGTTGTAGGTAAAAATAAACAAACAGAATTACCAAAAGAAGTAAAGATAGATTGTGGAAGAGTTTTATAAATTGCGCTATAATACACCACAATAAACACCAAACAAACACCAAAACGGAGCGAGAACAACGCAAAAACAGCTATATATCAAGGTTTTTCGCGCAATAGCTTTCCCTCTCCGCCAATAAATGAATATTCCCCCCGAACAGGGGGAATATTCGTTTATTATGTAGGAGATTGCTCGCTAGAGCAATTACGAAATAACAAGAAATCTACCTTAACAACGAGCAAAGCGAAGTTTAGCCGAAGGCGATTTCTTATTCGAGAGAAAAGAGTTTGCAAGAAATATCAATGATCAAAAGTATATGGCATAAATTGAAAAATTATCCGTGATACAAAATGGAGTGATACAAGTGGTAAATGAATGGATTTTGGCGAATGGCGAGCCCCAAAAGGCTGAAAAATTGGAAGTTATGACTTTCAGCTTGGGCGAAGTCGGCAAACTCAAAGAATTAGACGGTGTGATCCTCCGCAATGAAAATGGCACTCATCTTGTGACGAAGGAGGCACCTCTCGCTATCGGTGGTTGTAGGTATGACGATGATCGGATAGCTGTTGTGCGAATTATTGGTGGCAAGGTTCTCATGGGAGGTGCTTATGACATTTATGCACTCACACCGGAAAATGCGGCGAAACGCCTTAAAACGCCTGTTGTGGCAAAATTGTCGCCAATACAAAAGCTTGAACTCACTCCTATCTTTGATGCGGCATCGGCGGTGACCGCTTATATTACACCGAAGGAAATTCGGGAAGTTATTGTCATTACACCTGAAATGATTTCACAAAATGGTGGCAACCCTGTTCCGTGCCATAATGAGTGGGATGCGGAAGGCGTACATACGCCACTGGTTGAAGGTGATGTATTTGTCGTTTCTGACAAGGGCACTGCCAAAGGCTATCGTATTGGCGCAGAAGAATTTGCTGAAACGCACAAACTGATAGTTCCAACAAAAATTATTGACAAACTGCCCTAAGATATTTTTATGTTTCGTAATTCTAACAATTCTCTAACAATTATGTAAAATTATTGCACGCGAAAAATAATCTGATATAATGTTTTCGGTGATGATATTTTGTTCAATAAAATTAATTGTTTGGATATTGGCACTTGCAACACGAAAATAATGTGCAGCAAACTCATTTTCGGCAGGCAGAAGAATGAAATTGCGAATATTATCAAAACGCCCGAGGGGCTTATTCAGGGCGGCTTAATTTTAGATCCGAAAATTTTATATAAAGAGATGCAAAAGAACATATCCAGAATCAAAGAATATTCAAATAACGTCGCCGTTTCCATTTTCTCCCCTCAGATTAAGACTAAAACTGCTAAGATAAATAAATCCAATCTAAATGAGGTAATTTATAGGCAGCAGCTTGCAAATAAAGATTATTTTTCTGATTATAAAATTCTTGAAAAAAGTGGCGATATTCTCGATGTTATGCAGGTTAATGTGCCCAAAAATATAATTCAAAGCTATATTGAATTTTTCAATTTAGCCGATTTAAATTGTCAAAAAATTGATTTTATTGGCAATAGTTTGAGTAAAATTAAAATTCTGAATACTGCGGGCACTACTGCGATTGTTGATATCGGCAGCCGTCACACGAACGTGGTAATTCAAAAAGACGGCAAATTCGAAGATTATCGCGTGCTTAATCATGGCGGTTTCACAATGACTAACGCTATCGCGAAAGCGCTGAATATTGATTTCAGCCCAGCGGAAAAAATTAAAATCAAAAATGGAATTAGCCCAAGCTCAAGGAAAATGCTGAATAAAGAGCTTGAAGTTGTCGATGAGGCAATCAAAAGCGATTTGGATATTTTGCTTTTGGAAATCCAAAGCTATTTCAATTTATACGTTATGACAGGCAGAAATCGCCAAAATGTTGAACAAATAACGCTTGTTGGCGGCGGCAGCCTCCTACGTAATTTAGACGAATATATTATGAAAAAATTATTTATTCCAACTATCGCAAATTCCAATAGTAATGCCGCGATTTTTGCGTTGTCGCAAGGGATATTACGCCGATAATTTTCCAAGATAGAAATTGCAAATTTAGTTAACATTAATATAAATTAAGGAGTGCTAAATGAAAAAAGATTTAAATTTTATGCCCGATAATGGTCAATATGTTTGTTACAAATATGTAAAAACGGCACAAATCGTGTTTTATATAGTTGCCGCTCTTTTCGCGCTATATATAATTTGGATTTTGGGCAGCAGTTCATATTACACAATCGCCCAATATTCCGCCCAAAGTAAAATGGAGCAAAATGCTGATATGTATACTTTGTTTCAACAATTAAAAACCAATGATGCGGTTATAAGCACTAATTCAAATGTTATGCAAAATATAAAGCAAAGTGATTTTGACCCAATTCTTTACACGCAGGAACTCGAAAAACTTCTGCCGTCGGGCTTTAAAGAAACCTCGCTCACGATTGACAACCAATTAAACTTTACACTTACTGGAACGGCTGCAAGCCAAGATTTTGTTAATAATATGTTAAAGCAAATGAGCGGAAATAGCCTAATCGAAAGCGCGCAGCTAACTAATTACGATAATGGAAATGCAACAATAACTGGAACGCTAAATAAAATTTAAATAATTTAAAAGGATAAAATATGAAAAAATATGTTATGCCGGAAGATCCAAAAAAACGCTTTGCGATCGGCTGCTCTCTAGTTTTCTCGGGCACGCTTATTCTTATAGTCTTTTTAATTTTCGCTATCCCGGGTTTATGGAAAAGTGCTGCTACAATCAAGAATAACGCGAAAGAAACAGTTGCAGATAAAAATCAATATCTTACATATGATAACAATCTCGCGGCTCTTGGAAATGATGTAAAGCTTTCCGGCTTTAAAGCCGAGCAATTTGTTGATGCATTGCCGCCGAGCCTGATTAAAGAGCGAGTTCTTTCTGATGTTCAAAATGCGAAAACGAACGTTAAGGGGTTCAATAGCGGGAGCGTTAAAACTAATTTTGATGGCGATACTCAAAATAACAATGATATTTTAAGCCAGAATGTTACAATCACTTGGTCGGATACATATGATAAAAGCGAATTATTTATTAAAGAGCTTCTGAATAGCCCGAGCACATACAACGTAATTAGCTATTCAAAAGATGATAATAACTCAAATGTGCTAAAATTAACTGCTTATGGCCTTGCCGCAAATCAGCAAACTACGACAAATAATATGGGGGATAATAATAAAGATTTCGTTCTTGACATCAATTCCGGAAGCGCTACTCTGCCGGAAGTTATTTTCCAGCGATATAAAGGCTATAATTCGCCACTCACTGATTTTAATACGGACATAACTCTGAATTTAACCCAAATAAACAACCAATATTATTATAACTACACCGTTGGCGGTAAATCTTATCCGACCAATGGAGATAGTGAAATTACCTCTTATGACGGACAAAATTTTGTTATCGAAGTGAACGATAACACGAGTAATAACGCTACTTCTAAAATCAATCTGAAAATAAATAACAACACTGATAAACAAGTAACATTCACTGGTAATACCAAGCGCTTAAATGTTATAAAATAACCGCCGTCGTCATCTTCGCGAAAGCGGGGATCTCTAGAGTGTGCGGAACACCATGCGGGAGATTTTACAATGTCAAAAAAAATCTTGCTGGCCCTAATGTCCCTTGATATCGGAGGTGCCGAAACACACGTCCTAGAACTTGCCACGGAATTATCCCGTCGAGGTTGGGACGTAACCGTCGCTTCAAACGGCGGCGCGTTTCAAGCCGAATTAGAAGAGGCAGGCGTGCGTCATCTTTGGGCGCCGCTTCATAATAAAAACCCGTTAAATATTATAAAATCTCGTAAAATTCTAAAAAAAGATATAAAAGAACAAGAGTTTGACATCGTCCATGGCCATGCGCGAATTCCTTCTTGGATTTTAGGCGGCCTTCAAAAAAAATTTCACTTTTCATTTATCACATCTGCTCACTGGGTTTTTAAAGCCAATTTTCCTTATAATTTAATCACAAATTGGGGCGAGCGCGTTATTGCCGTTTCTGAGGATATTAAGCAGTATTTGATTGACAATTACGAATATCCCGCAAGAAATATTTCTATTACAGTCAATGGAATAAATACCGAAAAATTTTCATGCAAAACCAAAATTAATGATATTTTAGAAGAATTTCCGATTGACAAAAAGAAAACGCAAATTTGCTATGTAAGCCGAATGGATTCAGATAGAAGCGCTGTGGCTTTTCAGCTGATTGAAGCGCTGATTAAGATGAATAGAAAAGATGTTCAGGCCGTTATAGTGGGCGGCGGCGACGATTTTGAAAAACTCCAAGTAATTGCCAACAGCGCCAATAATATTTTAGGCGAAAACTCAATCATCGTGACCGGTTCAAGAATTGACATAAATAAATTTATAGCAAATTGCGACATTTTTGTTGGCGTTTCGCGCGCCGTGCTGGAAGCTATGTCCGCAAGTAAAGAAGTGATTTGCGCTGGGAATGAGGGATATATCGGCATTATTTCAGATGAAACGTATCCGCTTGCGCAGGAAACCAATTTCTGCTGCCGAGGCTGCGCTCCATCCAGTGCAGAGCTCATTGAACAAGATTTGGAAAAGATTATTGCTCGTATGGGCGACCGTCTTGGGTCGCCCGCGGACGATAGTGACGATAGAGACCATCACCCCTACGATGTCCCGAAAAATCGAAAAAAGATTTTGCGTGATTATTCCGTTAAAAAAATGGTGGATGATTATGAGCGCGAATATAGCAAGCTGAATGCGAAAAAAGTTATGCTTTGCGGCTATTATGGCTATAAAAATTTAGGTGACGATTGCCTCCTTGCCGCAATCCTTGATAATCTCGATAATACAGGGCTTTCAATTGATAGCACAATTCTTTCTATAACTCCGAAAGAAACAAATAAAGAATATGGCGTCCGCGCTATTCCGCGCTTTAACTTCTTTAAAATTTTGCTCGAAATGAAGAAAAATGACCTTTTAATTATGGGCGGCGGCTCCATTTTGCAAGATGTAACTTCAACTAAATCTCTTGTTTACTATATTGCTATTATGAAACTTGCTAAAAATTTGGGCAAAAAAGTAATGATTTATGCAAATGGCTTCGGCCCGATTATTAAAGAGAGGGATAAGAAGCGCACTAAAAAAATTCTTGAAAAAGTGGATGTTATAACTGTTCGTGAGCAGCACTCATTTGATTATATTAAAGAATTAGGCGTGGAAAATGAAAATATA
>Ga0123354_10018533_pt1 | contig 10914 bp, 18 predicted proteins | sample TergutLab28metaG_2_FD_97872 | JGI IMG/M metagenome (GOLD analysis project Ga0123354, IMG submission 97872) | Labiotermes labralis P4 segment gut microbial communities from Petit-Saut dam, French Guiana - Lab288 P4 | ecosystem: Host-associated > Arthropoda: Insects > Digestive system > Gut ... | reverse complement strand
TATGTTTGAATTATGTATGTATAGGAATATGTGTATGTGTATGTATGTGCTTTTGTTCGTTTGTATATGTATGTGTGATTATGTATTTGTGTCATTTTATGAGTATATTTATATGAGTGTATGTATAAGTGTTTGTTTATTTAATTTGTAAATATGTATAAAATTATTTATGTATTTGTGTATGTAGTTTTCTGTCTGTACGTATGTATGTCTGTATTTTATTTTTATATATATTTACGTACGTGTGTATGTTTTGTTGTGTTTGTATATTATGTAATTTTTATGTATTTACGTAATGTCTGTATGTATGTGTGTATGTATGTATTTTTGTATGTACGCATGTACGTGTCTGTACTAATGTATATGTATTTATGTGCTTGTATGTGTGTATTTTTGTGTGCATGTAGATATATATTTATATTTGTTTGTACATATGTATTATTTTATGTATATATTTATATATGTGTATGTATATTCTTTGAAATTTGTAGGGTACTCTAATCCAAAGTTATTACAGTTCACCACCCATTTTTGTGCTCACGTTTTTAGTTCTTTTATTTTTCCATTTCCTTCTCTAGGAGAGATTCGTCAAATATAATGAGTTGAATCTCTTGCTGAACTTTTCTGCAAGGGCATTTTTGGTCGTCTATTATTTTATACTTGTGTAATTAAGCTTTTATTTTACCATGTTTTGTCTCAGTTTCTGTAAATTTTGTTGTTGCTTTGAGACTCAATTTTAGCCTATATTTTATTTTGGGAAAGAATTTTTTTTACTGCGCCTTTTGTTTTTTCGTCCATTCTCGTTGCCACCAATTAACACTTTGTTCTTTTTGTTGACTCATAATTACACTCTGATTTTTTATGTAACAATCCTCCACGTTCTTGTTTCTAGCTGCTTCTTTCGCCTTTTAATCCGCCATTTCGTTTCCTCGATGTCCTGCATGTGCCTTTATCCATCTGAATATGCCCTGCACTCGTGTTGGTCATTTCTTGAACTTTAGTTCTAAATTGGTCTATAATTTTTGTGTGCTTTTTCTTGTTTTTTGGTAATTAAAGTGTAATTGTTCTACCTGTGTTTACCAGTTCTATTTTTTCATCCTGTTTCATACATTGTATTTATTCTAGTGTTTTAGGATGTCGATTTGTTCGGTTTAAGTGTTAGTGCATCGTACATTTAATCGGTATTGCATTGTTTTATGATGTTATTATAGAGGAAAATTACCACACCAGCTCCTACTCCTAAGTCACTCATGCTACCGTCTATATAAGCTTGAATAGGATGTAAGCTTTCTTCTTCCCCTCCTATAGTTTTGATGTTAATCGCCGGATGAGTCCAATTTCCCAGTTCCATGTCTCTGTCGTACTGTGTTCCTATGCCTTGTGTAATCTCATACTCACTTCCTATTTCGTCTACTTTTATGTGGATTGGCGTTATGCCATTTCTTACGCACAATGCTTCATAAGACACTGTGCGGTAGGCAATGGCAATTCTGAAGTTTCTTTATGTCTTCGTATCCTTTTTATTTTAGTTTTATAGCAGGACGTATTTGGCACATTTTTCCAAATAGGGGCTCCATATAGCATCAGGGTCAATTTTCAACCTGTGTATATGATTTTCAATGACTTATTTTCCAACCCCCGGTTACCTTAGCCGATATTGAATGTACAAATATTAGTTTTACACGCTTTTCTCCGTGTAAATATTATGTTCCGTGAATAGAAGTTTGCTCTCAAAAATAACCACAATATATTTTATCTTGTTAACTCGTTCCAAGTGTGTATTATTTATGTACATTTTCAATTCATTTGTTTTTGTTTCCGCGACACAATTATTCCTTTTGATTTGTTCTCATTCAAGTTTATTTTTTTTGTGTCCTGTCCGAAATTTTCTCAGTTTCAAATTCGTGTAGTTTTCAGCTTCTACATTTGACTCTCTTTAATTAATATTATTAAATCATCAACGAAGGCTATTACTTTTGTATGACTTGTAAATGCCAGTTTAAAAATTGAATTTTAGAGCAGGTTACAAAAGGCGGTTCCGCAGCATGAATCATGTGGGCATACTTTTGTGTCTCTTCTCCCTATGGTAATGTTATTGCTCATTACATCAGTTCTTTGAGTGAAATATCCTGGACTAATATAATACAAACTTCTGGGAAATTCTGCATCTTTCAAGCTCTTTATGACGCCTGGCCACCACGTGGCTTTGAATGTTTCTATGACGTATAAACTGGTCATTATAACAAACTTCCATTTCTCAAATTCCAGTTATAAAAAATTTTGTCTTCTTAGCTTCATCTGTTGTACTCTTTTGCGACTTGAAGCCATATTAACTGTCTGTCAGTAGTTCATTCTTTTACATGTGGTGTTTAATACTGTTAATATGGATTTGCTCTAGCACTTGTCCTCCAATGGTGGGCAAGCTTATTGGACGGTATTTCAATGGATCCATACTGTTTTCTTTGCCGGGTTTTGCTATTGGAATTATTTTTGCTCTCTTCCACCTTCTTGGGAATGTTCCCCTTCTTAGGCATTGGTTATTAATTGCTCTTACTGTTCTGGGGTTATTAATAGATATTTTTAGGAAAATATCACATTTAATCACATCCATTCTTGGTGCCTTCTTTCTGTTGCAACTTTCTATCTTTGTTTTATTTCTCTCTGATTAAATTCTGCATCGTCACTAGTATAGATTAGTTCCTCTATAAATTTTCTTTTGTTTTAATGGTGTTGATTTTCTTTTTCTCCGTCGTCTATGATGAGATAATCTAACATTTTATTCATTCTCTCTAGTATACTTGATGTTACTGTGGCGTCAGTTATTCACAGTTTAGTCATGAAGCTATTGGTTCGTACTTCTCCTGTTGTAGGTTTGTACGCTTGTGACCATGGATTTAAAGATGCTGCCACTTCAAGTTTCTCCTTCAAGTAGTTGTGTTTTTCTCTTCCGATTTCATACTTATATATATATATTTTGTTTCCTTGAAGATATTTGTGTTTCATGCTTTCCGTCAATTCCTCATTATCTCTTGTTCTCTGCTTTCGTCGTTTTAAAACATTGATCCTTTTCTGCAGTTTAGTGAGTCTGTCTGTCTACCAATGGAATGATTTCTTCTGTTTTGCCATGGTCTGAAATTTTATTATTTTAAAGGTTCCCTGCATGCTGCTTGCATAGCCTGATTAAATGAAACAAATAATCGCTCCAAATCGTTCCTTATGCTACTGTTGTAGTTAGGTTAATATCCATTTATTTACACGTCTTTTAAATTATATTTTTGCAAATTTTTGTAGTACCTTGTTCCAATTTTCGGTCGTATTTGTAGTATTTGTCAAATTTCACTACATAACTTGTAACATGGTAGTTGTATTTGATTTTATGACTGTTTTTATTAGAGGAGATTGTGTTCCGAAAAATGTCTTCTTCACTAATTTCTCATTCGTGCACTTCTGTTATTGGGTTATTATTTGTAATATTTAAGTCTATTTTACTTGATCCTTTTGCTGTTTCTTAAAGTGAATATTCCACTTCCTTTATTATTATACGCAGGTGACTACATGCAAGGTAATCGTCCAGCTCGTGAATTTGTTATTTTGCCATTCCAAGTCTTGGATCATGAATTGCTATTAGCAGGTAATACAATTCTTGCTCATTTGGCGAATTGTATTATCTAGTCTACGTTTGAAAAGCTGTTTTCTATTTGTTCCTCTATGTCGAGCTACATACTCACTGCAAATAATTTTATTTTTTCGTTTATTTTTTCCAAAACTATTTTGTCTTCCTTTGATGTTTCTCTAATGAGCATGGCGTCTATTTTATTGTTCGGAATAACAATTGCTACTCTGTGTTTCCCGTTTCCAGCAGTAAATATTCTAATTTTCTTTTCGATTTCAAATGGTCTGTATTGGTATTTGTGTGTTTCTTGGACAAATATTAAATCTGGTCTTTTTACAATGATGTTCATCACATTGAATATTTTGGAACTTGAGTGCTGAAGGTTTATTTGAAGGCAATGAGGCTGATATTATGCTTTGCCGAGATTTGTTGATAGTGTGCTTTACCCATATTAATAAATATTTTTTTCCTCTACGTTGTTTTCACTGCTTGAAAGCTAGGACTATCGTTTCTTAAAGCCCAATGGTTTCCGTCTATCTTTTCATTCTATTTCTATCTATTGAAATTCATAAAATTGATATCTTTATTTCCACTTGTCAGGGATGTGTATTTTTTGTTTATGCTTGCCAGCGCAGTGAGTTACAATACTTATGTTTGAATCGGCTACATCTGTAGTAACTGGTGGGCTATAAGTAGAATTCTAATTTGCATATTTCCCACCCTATTTACAGGTTGTAGAGAAGAATATATTTTCGGCTTCTTGGGCCAACTTCTACTACTATATTTTAAATCCTTTCCTAGTTTTGTACCTCAAATTAGCTGTGAATATTTCTCCATTCATTGCAAACTCCGGGTTTTGAGCTTTAATAACAGTGGTGAAATATGCTATTTGTAAATTCTTCTGGAAAATTATTGAATATGAGCTTCCTATTCCTATGTTGTGTTTCATAATTTCCAGGATTTCGCCAAATTTGATGTTAATCGCTCGTCTGATAGAGATGATATCTAATTCAGTGCATAATTTTTTTGTCCCTCATTCTTTCAACGGTCTTTTTCCGACTTTGAAATCTGTTGGATTTAAGTCCTCCTTCAATTGGCTTTTGATCTGCCCCATTTATTGGATGTTACATTTGGTTTTGAAAGTTATTCTTTACGGCCTGCACCCTTCGTATTTCAACACTTTCGAGAAGAGTTTCCTTCTTCTGCCCTCAGATGGAAGTAACAGTGTGCTTCATTCCTGTAAGTGTGCTGCATGTGGTCCAGAGATAGTGCCACATGTCTCACTGGATGAATGTGTCTTGTTCTCTCAATTTGTCTCCTTACCTTCATAAAATCTTACTTAGTCTCTTATTTATCTTGTTTTAATTTCTGGGTGAATTTCATTTTAGCTAATAATTCCTTTTGAGTACTTCAGTATTGTGGAATGTCTTGATTCAAGTCTCACAAATAAGTCGAAGCTATCCTCAAAATGCTTGTCTGCTTTATCGGCCATCTTGTCGTGTGTGTATATATACGTATGTATATATTTATGTAGGTATATACGTTCGTATGTATATATATATATATGTAAGTGTGTAAGTATTTATCAAAGTATGTATTTATGTATATTTATGTGTATGAATTTACGTACGTATGTACTTATTATGTGTATGTACGTATGTATGGATGTATATGTGTATATATGTATTTAAGCATATATGCTTTTATGTAGGTACATATGTGCGTGTATATATAAATATATATATACTTGTATATGTAATTATAAATGTATGTGTATGTATGTCTACGTATGAATGTATGTATGTATTTGTATGTATGTATAAATCTGTACATATGTATATATATCTGTACGTTTTTATGTAAGTGTATATATATGTATGTGTGTATGTATGTATTTGTGTGTATGAATGTACATATGCATATATAAGTTTGTGTATGTTTATAGGTACATATGTATTATATATGTGTGTATGTATGTATGTATGCATGTGTGTACGTATGTATATATGTATGTGGTGTGTGTGTTTGTATGTGGGTGTACATAGGTATGATTGGATGTATTTATGTATGTATGTGTACATGTATGTATATAAGAATGTATGTAATTGTGTCCGTACGAATGTAAGTATATGTATGTGTATGTATGTATGTGTATATGTATTATGTAAGTAATTATATATGTGGATATTTATATAAATATAAATATATATATATAGGTATGTATTTATGTATGTATATATTTATGTGTGTACGAATGTATGTATGTGTGCATGTATGTGAGTGTGTGTATGTATGTAATTATGTAGGTATGTTTGTATATATGTACTTATGCATATATTTGTATGTTTGTTTATATTTGCGTGTCTGTATATATCTATGTAGATATGTGTTTATGTAAGTATGAGTGTATGTGTAGGTATGTCTACGTATGTATGTATGTATGAATGAATGTATGTATGTATTTGTATATATGAATTTATTTATGTACTTATGTATGTATATATGCATGTATGTATGTTTGTATATATGTGTGTATGTATGTATGAGTATGTACGTATTTATATGTCTCTATTTTTGCATATATGTGTATATATGTTTTGGTTTAAGTATATATTTGTGTATATATGTATGTGTGTATGTATATATATGTATGCATATGTGTATTTATATACGTGTGTATGTATGTATGAATGAATATGTGTATGTACGTACGTTTGTATATGTATGTGTCTGTATGTAAGTTTGTATTTATGTATGCATATATGTATGTAAGAATATACTTATGTATTTATGAAATTATATATGTGTATATATATGTATATATATATATATTTGTATGTATATAAAGATATATATGTATTTATATAATTATGTATGTATATACGTATGTCTTTATGTATATATATGTGTATTTATGTATGTATGCGTTTATATAAATAATTTGGTATGTACGCTTGTTTTCTTTGTGTATGTATGTAGGTAGGTAAATTTTTATTTCTTTTACTTCCTCTTTTAACGCGTTAATGCTACATGGTTTCCCTTCCTTTGTTTGTTCTATATAACTTAGTTTAACAATCCCACACTATTCATTTCAACAACAATAAAATCATTAATCCTTTTGGTTTTTCTATATATATCTTGTTTTAACATTCTTACTGTATTCATTGCAACCATATTAGAAAATTTAAATTCCTTTGTTTTTTTTTGTATATTGTCAGGTTTAATATTTTTTACAGGACTCTTTGAAATTATTCTGGAAGCTTTACATTCCTTTGTTTGTTATGTTTAGTAATTTTTAACAATCGTACAATACTCTTCCGAACTATACTATGTGCATTTCTTTGGTTTGATTAGTGTTTATTGTAAGGATTTACTGCCTTACAGTTATTTTCGTATACTGTAATACGAGCTTTTCTTTCGTTTGATTTTTGTAAATTGTAGGGTTTCAACAATTTGTCGGTTTTCTTTACATCTATGCTAATAACTTTACTTTCATTTGATTGCCGTATTTGTGGATGTTTGACATTCTTCCTTTTCTCTTTACAACTATACTACTAGCTTTACATTACTAGTTTGTTTTATGCATTTAGGTTAAATCATCTTATTGTTATCTTTATATCTGATTTGTTTTTTCTTGTTTCGTCAAAAGGTATTGTGTTTATAAATTGCGTAATTTCTTTATATTATTTCATTATCTGATCACTTTTACTGGTTGGCCAGTCGTTTGTCTTTACTAATGTCTGCTTTATAATGTCCCTCTCTTTGTTTAGCAATTAGCAGGCAAACAGTAGGTGATCTATATTCTGATCTCTGGTGCAGCAGGGGCATATCAGCGCTTCTGTTATTTTGAAAAGTGTAAATATGAGTTGGTTTTTCCATGGCCTGTGTCCATGGTTGTGAAATTTGTGTAAGATATATTTTCATTTGTAGCCTTTGAGTTACGTCCGGGAATAATTCTTTTTTAGTTCTGCATTTTTTACATTATGTCCATTAGCTTTGTCATTTCGCCCCACTCTTATTTACATGTTCGCTTAACACTACACTCTTAGGGACTCTTTTGTAGCTTTCTTTGATATTTTCGTTTGCGGTTGCCTCCTTCGCCAGATTGTCCACTAATTCGTATCCTCTTATCCCAGCGTGTGCTTCAACCCATAGTAATTTTGTTTTCCACTTTGTTTGTCGTCATCTCATTCTTTTTCTTCCTTATTTCCTCTATAATTTATGTGTGTGTATTGCTATTCCATAGAGAGTCGAGGGTCATTTAGCTATCCATGTGTACTTTAGCTATCTTTTCCCTTGATTGCATAATTTTTGTTTAATTTAGGGTTGCCAGTATCGCTAAATCTCTGTCTGGTTGTTAGTGCACCTCTTATTTAACTTCCATTGTAGACTTTTGATGTGGTGGCCAGATTCGAACATAGCTATTCCCACACCTACTCCCTCTGACTTGCTGCGGTCAGTGAATATTTGTATAGGTCTCCTTTCGTCGTTTTCTACAAATATTTTTTTTATTGTGTCGGCGGGTTGTTGCCAGTGTTTAACTTCCACGTTTGTGTCTAACTTCGCTTCTTTATTTGTGTTGCCCTGTCTGAGTTTGTAGATTTGATTTATTTCTTATATTTTTATTGCTATGGGTGTCATTCCTGTTTGTATGCATAGCGTTTCATTTGATACTGTGCAGGTACCCTTCCCATATTGATGTTTATGATTATTTGCACTCTTATTAGCTTGGACTTGTAGTTTATTATTTTCATAGCCTTCACCCAAACTGGAGCGCCGTACAGGAGAATTGATATTATTCCTCAAAGTTAAATCTTTTTTAGGGCTTTTAAATTTGAGCCCCAATTTAGCTTCGCTGCTTTAGACAGCGAGAATATCAATTTCGTACATTTAATAGCCCTGTAGTTTATGTTTTCCTTAAATATAAGTATCTTGTCAAATACTATACCTAAATACTTAGGTGTGTTCACTTTTGGAATTGGTTTGTTGTTCAAGTATAAGGCAATTTCTTTTAGTTTCTAATTTTGTTATCTGCCGCCCACTCTGCAATTTTGTTTATTTCGATTTTAACAAAGGTTTCTACTTCTATTGATTCAGCTTCTACAATTATTGCCAAGTCATCTGTGAAAGCTACTAATTTTGTGTGTTTTGTGTAAATAAGTTTGGGTAGTATGTTAGGTGGCATGTTCGAAACCCTTGGCCGCAGCATGACTCTTTCCTACGTCCTTTAGATATGCTCTTTACTATAATGAAGCTAATTTTTTATGACCGCTTTTTTCTTTAGGTAATCCCGTGTTAATTGCTAAAGGTTTCGAAGGCACATTGCTACTCGCAGTACCTTCAGTATTGCTGGCCACCAGGCCGAGTCAAAAGCTCCATTTTCGTCTAGGATAACCTTAATTACTACTCCCATTTTCTCTAATTGTCGTTCTATAAATACACTTACCTCTATTTCTGCAACTATTGCGTTCTTTTTTGGGGGTGAATCCGTATTGATTTTATTGAGGAATTCAATTTTATGTAGAAGGTGCATTTTTCTTTTAATTAGTAGTTTTCTAGTACCTTCCTACCGTCTTAATCAAGCGATTTGGTCTGTATTTTGCCGAGTCTCTACTACCTACTCTGCCTGGTTTAGTGATTGGAATTATTCTCGCTCTTTTCCAGTTGGTGGAGAACCACGCAATTTTTACAGCTTCATTGTACATAGCCGCCATTGTTTTTGGTGTGCCTTTGTATACTAGTTGTAGAATTCCACCAGTAATGCCGACCGGCCCTGCCGCTTTCTTTAGTTTAAATCCGACAATTACCTGCCTGACTTCGTCTTGAGTAAATTCTTTGCCGTCAGGGATGTCAATTGGTTGTTCTTTAAGTCTTCTAATTGCCCTGTAATAGTCTGTGTCATCTTGGAAACTATTTTCCTGAAACAATTTTTCTAGCATTGAGGCGAGCGATTCCGTCATATCTGCTGATTTTGTGCCGTCAGGATTTCTGGTGTTATCGTGTTTGCTTTCTTCGTTGATTTGCCTGATGCTAGTGTGTATACCTCGATCCTTGGGTTAGTCGGTGACGTTTATGGGCAGTTTTGTTTCCACAAGTTCCTTTCACTTTCTTTATAGCTGTTCGTTACGCTGCTTTGCTTTGGCGTATTGGGTCGTTCCGTACTCCCTTATGTCATTGATATTTTTTGTCCTCTGCTATAGTATACTAAGAGCGTTTGTTATTTTCGGTATTATTTTAAGATTAATCGTCCACCACGGCACTGGCCTGCCCTTTATAATCGAGTTAGGTTTATTTAAACGTTTGCACGATTCCCTGCAAGGTGTCTGCAATGTTTCGTCGAACTTCTTTATGAAGAGTCTTATATTTATTTGTCCTGTTATTATTGCGTGCAGTTTATCGTTTAGGTCTTTCGCGCTTTCTTACGTATTCTCTATTTGGAAGGTTTAAGAAATCATGTTAAAAAGATGAAGGTACGTAATTACGAGTTTGTCTGTGTGAATGTATGTATGTATGAACTTATGTATGTATCTATGTATGTACGTATGTATGTATGCATATATGTGACTATACGTATGTATGAACGTGTGTATGTAGTTTTGTATTTAGGTATTTGTGTCTGTGTTTATGCATGTGTGTATGTATGTACGTATGTATGTGTGTATGTATTTATGATTTTGAATATATTTAAATATTATGAAAGTATATGTTTGTGTGTATGTACGTAGGTATTTATATATGTATGTTTAGTGTGTATTTAGGTACGGTTGTATGTATGTACGTATGTATGCATGCATGTATATATGTATGTATGTTTGTATGTGTATATGTATGTATTTAAATGTGTATGTTTATGTGGAGGTGTGTGTGTATGTATGTAAATATGTATGAAGTTTTGTATGTGTGTATATATGTGTGTATGTATTATGTATCCATGAATGTGTGTTTGTATGTATGTATATGTGTGTATGTATATAAGTATATATATATTAATGTTTATGTATATATGTGTTTATGAATTATGTATGTATGTATGAACGTATGTTTGTAAGATACAAGTTTCGTATAGATGTATGTATAAATCTGACAATATATGTTTCAATTTATGTGCGTATATGTGTGTAAATGTTATTTAAATATTATGTATACATGTTTGAATGCATGTGTTTATATATTTATGTACGAATGTATTATGTGTGTTTCTATATGTGTGTGTGAGAATGGGTAAAAATGCATCTATGTATTTATGTTTAGAGGTATATGTTTAGGTGTGTTTGTAATTATGTTTGTATTATTATGTATTG
>Ga0123354_10018532_pt1 | contig 10914 bp, 12 predicted proteins | sample TergutLab28metaG_2_FD_97872 | JGI IMG/M metagenome (GOLD analysis project Ga0123354, IMG submission 97872) | Labiotermes labralis P4 segment gut microbial communities from Petit-Saut dam, French Guiana - Lab288 P4 | ecosystem: Host-associated > Arthropoda: Insects > Digestive system > Gut ... | reverse complement strand
GGCGCCGGAGCTGCTCATCTTTTCCAGCGTGAAGTGAAACTCATCCGAGTTTTTTTCCGGATTGTCGCGCCGCCATTCTTCGAAGTTGGAATTCAGTATGGTCAAAAGATATTCCCTGACCGCCATTGGGTGATACCCTTCGTTCCTGTAATAATCAAGCGAGAGCTCCGGGTCTTCGCGTTTGGAAAGCTTCCGCTTGTTGCCGTCGGCGTCAAGCTTCATGAGCTGCGCCGTATGGCAGAACACCGGCATTTGAAAACCGAGAGCGTTGAAAAGCTCCACATGGATGGGAAGCGATGAGAGCCATTCCTCGCCGCGGATGACGTGGGTGGTCCTCATCAGATGGTCGTCTATCACGTGCGCGAAATGGTATGTCGGAATGCCGTTAGCCTTCAAAATTACAATGTCCTGATAGTTATCCGGCATTGAGAGGGTTCCTCTTATGCCATCCTCGACATGTATTTGTCCGCGCGGCCCGCCGGATTTAAGGCGTATGACGTATTGCTCCCCCGATGCGACGCGGGATGCGACCAGATCATAGGGGAGGTCGCGGCAAGCCGCCCATTTTCCGTAGACCCCCGGCGTTTCCTTGTTCTTCTCCTGAGTCTCCCTCATGGAGGAAATTTCCGCTTCGGTGAGGAAACAGGGATAAGCAAGGCCGCCTGCGATCATTTGCTTGGCGTAGCACCGGTAGATATCGGCGCGGCTGCTTTGCATGTACGGCCCGTAACGGCCTGTGTCGCCTTCCGTCAGCGCGCCTTCGTCAAAATTTATCTCAAAAAACCGCAGCGATGAAATTATGGCGTCGACCGCGCCGTCAACACGCCGTTTATCGTCGGTGTCTTCGATGCGCAGGTAAAAAACGCCGTTGCTCTGATGGGCAAGCCGTTCGCCCGCAAAAGCGCCATAAAGGTTGCCAAGGTGGATGAAGCCTGTCGGGCTCGGGGCGAGCCTTGTCACCATAGCGCCGCATTCAAGATCCCTAGGCGGGAATAAAGCCTCATAATAATCGCAGGTTTTCGTAATGTCCGGGAAAAGCAAGTCCGATAATTTATAATTATCCATCGTATCCTTATGAATCTTTCTCCGCATCTTTTTTTGCCAGGGACTCTTTTAATGCGTCCCTTTTCGCCAAAAGATCGGCTACTGAACCTCCGGGCGCGGAAGATTCGGGTTCCGCCGCATGGGGCGCGTAAGCCGTCGCCGGGGTTGCAGTAGGCGCGGGCGTTGGGGTTGCAGTCACTGCGGGCGCCGGTGCGTGCTCGATTGCCGTCGCTTTGATTTCAATATTGCCGACAAGCGTCGTGCCCGCTTCGATGGATATGGTTTTCGCCTTGACGTTTCCGAAAATGGAAGCGTTTGAATGAAGCGAGATGGAATCCTTTAAAATAACATTGCCCTTTATTTTGCCGTCCGATGCGAGTGTGTTTGCGATTATGTCTCCCGTCACGGATGAGTTGTTGTCCATGGTGACGGAGCCCCTGACGTTTATGTTGCCGTTTATGGTGCTGCCATTGAGAATCACATTCGTGCCGTCGATATTTCCGTCAATAGTGCCGGTTGAACTTATCGCGCCGCCGCAACTGACATCCCCCTTGATATATCCGGCGAGTTTTATATCGGATTTTGATTTCACAGTGCCTTCGATGATAAGATCCGACGCCAGAACGGACTTCTCGGAATTCGCTGAAGCCGCGTTTTCAGGGGCGAAGGGGTTTGAGAACACGCTGTCGTTCCTGAAAGCCTGGGACGCTTCGGTTTCCGGTTCTGAAGGCGTCTGGTCTGCGAAAGGCTCGTCTGTTTTTATTTTTCCGTTCATCAATTCGTTCACAGCGGTTTTAAAGTTGTTCATCGGTTTATCGGCCATTTCTGTCTCCTTTCAGATCGTTTAATTTGAATAGCCAAAACAAGAGGGCTTGATTGTTCTATTTAAAACTTCGAGTTTGTATCCGGAAGCTTTAAGCGTATCGATGATATCAGGCAAGGCCGTCACGGTCGCGGAAGTCCCGGCGTCGTGCATCAGGATTATGGCCCTCTGCCTGCCTGAAATCCCATTTATCACGTTTGAGTAAATCGCCGCCGCCGTTGCAGTGCTTGTTGAACTTCCCGCCGAAACATCCCAGTCGTAATAAGTATAGCCGCGCCGGAGCATTTCCGCAATCAGTTCCTGATAAATTTCCTTGTTGTAACTGTTGATGCTTCCGCCAGGAAACCTGAAGATATCAGGCTTTACACCGGTCACATCCTCCAGCATGTCTGAAAGGATCGCGTAATCCGCCAGAAAAGAATCGACGGACTGATATATTTTCTTGTAATCATGCGACGCCGTATGAAGGGCTAATGTGTGCCCCTCGTCGACTATCCTCCTATACAGGGCTTTCGCCTCATCGCTGCCTTGGTATTTGACAAAAAAGGTCGCTTTGACGCCCTTGCTTTTCAATATGTCAAGTATTTTCGGAGTCAGTTTCGTAGGGCCGTCGTCAAATGTGAGATATGCTGTTTTTTCGGTTTCCGCGACGTACTTAAAATCGTTGTCCACGTATAATTCAGGATAAGCCGATTGGTAGGGGAACGATGGGGTTGGCGTTTCCTGAGTTTCCGGCGGTTTGTCGGCCGCGTAGACGACAAATGACGACCCCGCCTTCTTGTCCTCGTCGCCGGGCTGGGCCGAGACGGATTCCTCCGAAAGCGCCGTGGGAACCGTAGATGCCAGCGCGTCGATCTTCGCCGCCGATTGGATTTTCAGGTTATTATACTGATGCGCGAGAAAAACGCAGCCTGCGGTCGGAATAATGATCATCAGTGCGATAACAGTCAATATCAGGTGTTTGAAAAAACGGATGCTGCCTATGTACATCGGGCCGTACCCTTTCATCTAAAGCGCTGCATATAAAGGCATTATAACATAAAATGTGGTAAAGTGCAATATAAATCAGGGGCGAGCCCGCTAATTATAAAGGCTGAAGGGGGATTCGGAGCTTTGGCGTTGCCGCAGCATCGCTCATAGATATTTCACATAAAAGTGCATGTCCGCCGCAATAAATCCCAAGGCTTCGTAGAATTTCTTCGCGCCCGGATTTGTGGGTTCGGATTGAAATTGCAACCTCTTATAGCCGCAATTTTTGGCGTATTGCTCGACATGCAGCATAACCTCTCTGCCGTACCCTTTGCCCTGATGCTCTTTTTGGATAAAGAGATCGTCCAGTATCAAGGCTTTGCCATGCGACCACACGCTGAAAACGGTCATCAAATTCGCAAAACCGATCGGGATTCCAGTTTCTTCAATAATAAGCAAAGTGATAAGCCCGGGATTTTCAAGCGCATCCTTGAAAGTGTTTTTGAAGACTGAATCCGGCGTCTTTTCAGTATCATTCCAAGGAGAATCTTCTCTGATTTCAAAATTCATGAATTCCCTGTTCAGATCAATCCAGCTTTTCTCGTCGCCTGGCTGGCATAAACGAATATTCACATCATCCTCCTTTTCGCGCTTCCTCGCAATGAGATATTCCCAAAGAACAAAAAAGCAACAGCCCCTGAAACGGTTGAAATATCAACATTTCCAAGGGCTTTTTCTTTGGTATCCCGTAGGGGAGTCGAACCCCTGACTCCGCCGTGAGAGGGCGACGTCTTGACCACTTGACCAACGGGACGCATATCATCATTCAGTATGAGCGATTGAAAGGCAAAAGTCAAGGCATTTATCAAAAATACCGCGATGCGCCCGCATAGGTTGAACTTGTAAAGGCAGTATTGTTCTGGTACAATTCAATCGTGATCTTAAAGAGAGGCGGATAGACCTATGATAAATTACGTCAGCACGAGGGGGAATTCTGAAAAAATAGAATCTGCGGAAGCGGTGATACAGGGCATGGCTGAAGACAGGGGGCTTTTCGTTCCTGATTTCATGCCGACGCTGCCTTTTAACATCGAAGACATGAAAGATAAATCATACCAAACGTTCGCTTATGAGATATTAAGAAGCTTTTTTCAGGATTATTCCGACGATGAAATCCATGCGTGCGTAAACGCCGCGTATGACTTGAAGTTTGAAAAAGAGGAGATCGTCCCAGTCGTCAAGGCGGGTGGAGCTTTTTTTCTCGAGCTCTACTACGGAAAGACCGCAGCTTTCAAGGATATGGCCTTATCTGTTCTGCCGCATCTGTTGACCGTCGCGTTAAAGAAAAAAAAGGAAGATAAAAAGGTTTGCATACTTGTGGCCACCTCCGGCGATACCGGCAAGGCCGCCCTCGAAGGGTTCGCTGACGTTCCGGGAACGGAAATAATCGTTTTCTACCCGAACAAGGGCGTGAGTGAAGTGCAGGAAAGGCAGATGGTGACGCAGGAAGGCGGGAACACCCATGTGTTTGCCATAAACGGCAATTTTGACGACGCTCAGACTGGAGTAAAGAGGATTTTCAATGACGCCGGGTTTTCAGCCAAGCTCGTAAGCGCCGGGTGCAGGCTTTCTTCGGCTAATTCAATAAATATCGGCAGGCTTGTGCCGCAAGTGGCGTATTATGTCTATGGATACGCGAAGCTCGTGAACAAAGGGGCGATCAGAAACGGCGATAAGATAAACATTGTCGTCCCCACGGGGAATTTCGGCAACATACTCGCGGCGTATTACGCTAAAGAGATGGGCGTCCCTGTCAACAAGCTGATATGCGCGTCAAATGAAAACAAAGTCCTTACGGACTTCATAAATACAGGGAAGTACGATATAAACAGAGAGTTTTACCTGACGAACTCCCCGTCTATGGACATATTGATCTCAAGCAACCTCGAGAGGCTTCTTTACCATCTCAGCGGGGGGGACGCCGCGGAAATAAGGCGGCTCATGGAATCCCTCGACAGGGAAAAGTCTTATGAGGTAAGCGATATCATTAAAAGAGGGCTTGGAGGGTTTTGCGGCGGGTTTGCCGATGTGCGGGCGACCGATGAAACCATCGGCTTGATGTATGGGGAAAACGGGTACCTCATGGATACGCACACCGCAGTGGCGTATAAAGTATATTCGGACTACAGGGAGGATACAGGGGACGATACTGCAACGCTGATCGCGTCGACGGCTAGCGCCTATAAATTCGCGGAAAGCGTAGCGCTGTCGATAGGGCTGCCCACAGAAAAGGACGGTTTCGACTATGTCAAGGCGCTGAATAAAAGCACCGGGATAAAAATACCGGAGGCCCTTAAGGGCTTGGAAGAAAAAGAAATCAGGCACAAGCGCGTTTTGAATATAGACGAGATGTCGGGGGCTGTGGAGAAATCGCTTGCAAAATAGCGTTTGATATGCTAAATTGATAAAGGCGTCTCATACGGGCGCATTTGGCGCGGAGGGTTGACCGAGTGGCTAAGGAGCTCGCCTGGAAAGCGAGTAAGGTGTAACAGCCCCGTGGGTTCGAGTCCCATGCCCTCCGCCAAAACCCTGTAATCGCAAAGTATTGATGAGATAAGACTGTATGAAAAAAACCAGTAATATCAATACTTTGCGGCAACGTCAAGCAGGGTAGCACAAACAAAAAAGGAGTACGCGCATGAGTATAAAGTCACAGCTTCAACATAAACCTGTACGCGGCAAAGAAATCACATGCCAAGACATCATGGCGCTGGAACGGTTCACAGAGGACACCCGGCACATGATTATTTCTGACGTTCTCACATGGGACTGTCCCGTTGGTGATCAGGGCGAGCGCGTCCGTGTTTTCTTCACTGACGAAGGATATACAAAAGCCCTTGAATCCGAGAGGCGCGGCGAAATGAAGATTGTACGCCACGCCCGCGTCCGCAGGGGCGATATATCCCATGACGCGCCGGAGCGCGACCACGATATATATTAGAATATGCGTTACTGAGACATGGCCGAGAGTGTAAAAAACTCCCGGCCTTTTTTGTTGCCCGGAACGCGGGAAGGAGTTTTATCATGGCGGTGTTCCGCATTGAGAAAACACAGAATTACACGGTTATGAGCAATCATCATTATAGTCTGTTTAATTACTTGGCAAATAATTCTTGCCCTTAAAATCAATCTTTCTCCAAAATAGCACGGCACATACGGCTATATCCTAAATAATAGACGTAATCGCTAAAACGAAACTTAATTTCATGTTACAGAAACGCTCCACAAATTTGTTCCAGAATATCTTCTGGTGAGTAACCACGAACTTCTCTTTGAAATGAATACGAATCACTGTTCAAAGCAGTTATTAACATATCTGCCTTAAAGACGCTGTTAAAACGTGTCCGATCCACCTCGTTGATTTCGTCAAACAACCCGACAAAGTATTGATGCAGTTTATTAAACAACTTGCTGGACGGATACGGATTGCTCGAATGGTCTTGAGATGAATTTTCAACTCCGGCAAGCAGATGGCATTTCTTTTCTCTGAAATCAATAAACATGCGGATAATTTCCCTTAATCGCTGCCGTGGGGGGACATTCTGGTTTTGCTCCAAATAACGACCTACATCGCTTAAATAAGCGGCAAAATTATCTTTAACCAAATCAAAGCATAATTCACTTTTATTACTGTAACGACGGTACAGCGTTCCAGAGCCGACTTTGGCTTCTGCGGCGATTTGATTCATGCTTACCTGTTCTACACCATACATGTCAAACAGTTTTTGAGCCGTTTCTAATATTCGCTGCCGATTTTCGGCAGCGTCGCGGCGTTCCGAACGGGGGGATGAAGTTTCTTGCGCCATTGATTATCACTTCTTCAAAAATATTTTTAAAACCCATTGACAAACGGGGAGCGCTCCGCTTATAATATATGGAGAAGTCCCCACTTATTTTTATTGTACCATATAGAAACGGAGTTGTATACAAGAAATGCCGAAAAATAAAATTTTTCCTCTGAAATTCGTGGCACCGCTTTATACGGGAGCTACATTTAACCCGATTAACAGTTCGCTGATTGCGACGGCGCTCGTCGCCATTGCCGCTTACATGAAAGTCCCGCCAGCCGAGGCCACCATTCTAATTACTGTCTTTGCCTTGGCAAGTGCAATCGCTTATCCTGCTGCGGGCAAGCTCGCGGAGGTTTTTGGACCGCGTCGGCTGTTTATCGTAGGGATAATCCTTGTATTCTTAGGTGGCTTAATTGGTGGGTTTGGACTGAACATGCCCATGCTGATCGTGTCGAGAGTGCTAATGGGGCTTGGAACATCGGCTTCTTATCCCGCCGCAATGCTTCTAATTCGACGCCGGGCGGATTCTGCTGGACTATCTGAACCGCCATCTAATGTTCTTGGAATGCTTCAAATTTCCGCGAGTGTGACAGGCGTTGTCGGGCTGCCGTTAGGTGGAGTTCTCGTGGGTCTGTTGGGCTGGCGAGTGTCATTTTGGATCAATGCGCCCTTTACCGTCGTCGCATTCATTATGGCCCTACTGTGGCTACCTAAGGACGCGCCCGGCCAAAACACGAAATCGTTCAAAGAGATATACTCCAATTTAGACGGAACGGGGATTCTCGGCTTTGCGGGGATGATGACAGCACTTTTAGTATTTCTGTTCACCCTCCCGCATTTTTCTTGGGTGTCGCTGGCTCTGGTCATTCTTTTCGGCGCATTTATGGTTTGGTGGGAGCTGCGAAAAAACCGTCCGTTTATAGATGTGCGGCTGCTCGTTCGGAATATGGCGCTATCCCGCGTTTATCTCCGTTACGCAGGATTTATGTTGTGTTGCTATATCATCATTTACGGCTTGACGCAATGGCTGGAAGCGACGAGGGGCTTGGATTCATTTATGACAGGTTTACTTATCATGCCTATGAGCCTAGTATCAACGATTGTGGCGTGGTTTGTATCAAGAAGCAATATGATTCGTAGTACCTTGATAATTGCCGTTGTATTCTGCATTGTCGCGTCCGTCAGTATGTTTTTCCTGTCAACTGGTTCACCGATTATATTTATTATCCTAATAACCGTTCTGTTTGGTATTATGATGGGTACAATGACAATCGGCAATCAAGCCGCGCTTTACGCACTAGCACCCGCAAGTGAAATGGGAACCGCGTCGGGATTGTTCCGTACTTTCGGGTATATTGGTACTATTGCGTCCTCTGCAATCATCAATCTTGCTTTCCAAAAGAGCGTCTCGGATTCCGGAGTGCATTCTATCGCTATTATTATGATTGTAGTCAGCGCCTTAGTATTGCTCTTGACTGTAACGGATCGGTGGGTTATGAAGTCTCCTAATTCATCAAAGGCTGTGTAGCTCGGCGTGATGATGATGTCCGATGTGATGAAAGAAGCGGAAACGATAATCAAAAACTGAAAACGCCCAAACGCACGAAAAGGGATTGCCACAAACGGCAATCTCTTTTTCAATTGGTGCTTTAGCGGTGGTTCCGAGTGAGCGGAGCGAATGAGGAACAATAAACCACCGGCTATGCCGGTGAGATTGAACAGCTTCAGCTTCAAGTGGAAAAAGAAAACCTCCGATGTTGGAATAATGTGGGTTTGCCAACCGCATTACAACAAAGGAGGCATCCGAAATGGATAAGGAAAGTTTAGCACATTCCGCATGGAACTGCAAATATCACATAGTGTTCGCACCCAAATACCGTAGGCAGGCAATATATGGCACGATTAAAGCGGACATAGGGAAAATACTGAGGATGCTGTGCCAAAGAAATAGAAATAATCGAAGCGGAATGCTGCAAGGACCATATGCACATGCTCGTGAAAATCCCGCCGAAGCACAGCGTGTCGTCAATCGACCGTCACTAATAACGGCGTGACGGTTAACGTACTGCGAACTATCGCCACCGACCGAGAGATTCTCGCCCGGCATGAAATGATCGCCTAATCATAATGACACACTCTGTCCGATTTATTTTTGAAAGTCTGAAACGACCGGGGCAAACGGACGATCCAACCCATGCTCGAGCACCCCGTTATCGCGCCAAAAATTGTGCCATGCTATATGGGTGATGCCAACGCTGTTGAGGAATTCGTATAATCTCGCTTTACGGGAAGGTATTTCATACATCCCGGCTAATAGTTCTGCGGTTTCTTGATGGAACCGCCCATCTTGGGCGTAATATGCGCCAAGCGCCCGCAATCGCTTGAAGAGTTTCCTGTTCATGAAAGCCGGAACGAACCGCGTGCCGGCGGCATTAGCTCGAAAAGTTTCATCACGACGCCAGGCATGGCGTGGACATAAAGCGGCATGAAAATCAGCAGCGTACCCGCATGCGTGACGGCTCGGGCCAGGTCTTCCGCCGGTTCCTTCGCCGCATACCGCACCGGGTAATCACGCCCCGCCCCCATGAGAAACTGGCGGATAAAAACCTCCGTGTTCCCATTTTGCCTCGTCGGCGACCCGTTAATGATCAATGTATTCATATGGCCATGCCTCCCCGGATATATTCACCTAACGGCTCGATAGCGATGGTTTTGCAATGGAACTGGTAAAAAACGCGGTTAACATACTCTTCATACAGGTTCCGCGCTTCCTCAGAACTGAAAGAGCCTTGATAATACACCTCAATATCAGGATAGCGTTCATAACGGGGGTCGTGAATTGACTCCCCTGTTTTCCAGGATGTGTAGGGCAACAAAATAGGGATCAGCCTGTCAAACAACGTTTTCAGACGCCCGCTGACGAAATCGCAGGATACGCTGATGAAGAACATCGCTTTATCTGCCTGAAGAAAGGCCGTATAGAAGTCATCCATATCCTTGTGGGCACAGCGGCCCGGCGTTTTCATCCAACAGGCCCAGCAACCGGCGCAGTCTTTTATCTCGCGGGTACGTAAATCCAGCATGAAAGCATTGTCTGGAATATCGATGCCGTCCAGCTCCCTTATGATTATAGTATTCATATTGACACCTCTTTTGTAAGATGGCTGGAAATGGCGTCTATCAGCACATCCATCGCCTGTTGCTTGCCTTTGTCGCTGAACATCGTGTTGGTGGCGATCATTCCCAGACAATCGGTCAGCAAGGCCACAGCCTCCATCTTGTTTGTGTCAACGCCTAACAATGCAAGGCTTCGCTGAAAATAATCGGCGGACTTTTTATTCTCCCTTGCGCGGTATTCCGGCGGCAGTTTGCGCAAAAGCACCTCATGATCTATCGGCGACATGTACAGGGCTATGCTGTCAGGGGCAAGGAACACTCCTCGAAAGAGGTTTTCGATTCGCTCTTTCTCAATTGTTTTTTGTGACATGATTTCTTCCATGCCGGCGAACAGCTCCGCTTCGCTTCGCTTGAGAACTTCATAAAGCGCGACTTCTTTTGACGGATAGTATGCGTAAAACGTGCCTTTGCCGATCCCCGACGCCGCCGCGATATCGTCAACCGTCACACCTTTGAGACCCTTCTTTTTAATCAGCGCTATCGTGTTTTGGTATATCGCCTCGCGCACCTGCGCCCGCTCTGTTTCCAATACGATTTTGGGCATGATGCGCTCCTTTTATTGACTATAAAATATAAAATTGGTCGATAAAAATATAATAGATCATGATCGGGCATGTGTCAATAGATAAAATGAATTTATTCAATGCTTCGTTAAAAAACAGCCCGTCGGGCTGTTTTTTAACGAAGCATGGCTATTTGATCTTCACGATGTATTCCATGTCAGCCTTTACCAGTAAATTCCATTCGCCTTCCTGAAAAGCCTCTTTTGAGATTTCAAATACGCTATTGTCTTTTACCGTGATGTTTGGATTCAAATCGCTGACTACCTTTCTGTCAGGATCTGTTTGCATTGAATAATAAATGCTTGCGTTTAAATCGGAGTTGTATTTTGTGTTTTTGCTGTCAACTAGCTTTACTGATGGGAAAGAAAACATGCCGATCGGTTCGTCGGATATATTCTTATATGAAAAGTCAACGGCGACATATGTGCCGCCCTCCGATGGCGTTGAATTAGAATATTTTCCACCAACCTGCGATAGCTCCTGAACG
>Ga0123354_10018530_pt1 | contig 10914 bp, 6 predicted proteins | sample TergutLab28metaG_2_FD_97872 | JGI IMG/M metagenome (GOLD analysis project Ga0123354, IMG submission 97872) | Labiotermes labralis P4 segment gut microbial communities from Petit-Saut dam, French Guiana - Lab288 P4 | ecosystem: Host-associated > Arthropoda: Insects > Digestive system > Gut ... | reverse complement strand
TTATCTCCGTAACCGTTCAACTTTGGATATAGGTGTTTTGGGTTATATCGGTATACTTTAACATAAGGAACACTCTCCCGAAGTCTGGCACATTCCTCCTGGGACACCCTGTATATATAATATGGTATAACGTGTGCAGTTTCCCAGCAATATATGAAAAATGATCTAGTCTTTCACGCAAAATCACGTACTGTAGCCTAACCTTTTGGTATATTTGTTGGTAAGTAAAATGACTGCTAGCCCTCAGTTACGTGTGAGTCGAAGCCATCCGTGTAAAATAGAACGCCGACTAAGTGCAGTACACACATCAGAAGTTCTTACCGTCCGTCATAAAACTCACAGTAGAAACCTTTAGTGAAGGGTGGAAGGTTATTGCTCCAGAAATCTTCAAGTCTGAAGCCCTGTGAGCAACCGACAAAAGAAATAATAGTCTGTTTGGCTAATTCTTGAAATGCAGTTGTAACATGTAGTACTCATAATGTTGGCAACATAGGGTGAAGGGCAATAGCCTAACACAAGCAAACCTTGAACCCAAGGAGAAAATAAATAAATAAAATAAATTTTCATACTGACCAAAGAGAGCTGGACGTTCTCACTCAAGTAAGCGCGGTTGCACTTAGTGAGGTTACCTAGAGCACAAATTGATAGCGCTGGAGTGACGTGACTGTTGGTTTATAGATTATGAGAGTGAAGTTCGAGTGAAAGAAGGAAGTCGAACAATTGACAGTTGATTAACTGGACAAGTGCAGACGTTTTACAGTAGATGTAAATAAATAAAAAGAAATAAAGAGGACTTTATCAGATTCGATGAATCCCACCCGTATCCCGAGGAATTCTCGCCAACTATGACGAGCAAGTCAGGGCATACAATGAACATAGGATGAGCATGTACAGTGCTTTAACTTCATGTAGTGTTTATGTGTTGATGTCAGGAGTTTCTCCGTCCTTATACTTCTTAAATATTAACATTAGAATATTCGCCTAACTTCGCTTCATGTTTCGGTAATTACTATAAAGCGAGTTCAAGTGCATATTCTATTGGGAAAGTACACAAAGAAAGTTGTGCCTAGGCGGAGGATACCCTGACGCTGTAAATTCTTTGGTAATTTCAATTTGAGCGTTCCGTGTATTCCTGTTCTTAGTTCGAACTGAGTGTACCCTCGTATACGCGACATTTATTCACATTTCAGTAAGTTAGGCGTTTCTCCCATTTAATTTTTTGTCAAACAGTTTTCCGACTAGTGACTGTACAAGTCGTGGCTATCCGCCTAATTAAAATCAAGTTCCCCCCTCCCCCCAGTAATGTCAGGAATTAATTTAATGTGATTAGAAAGAATAAGTAATCTTGCACATCTAATATACAAGTGAAACCTTCTTTTGCTGAACGGAGTAACAGCACATACACAAAATTTAGTACAACATGTAAAATGCTGGTCTGTAAACTTCGTAATTTATCGTAATTTCTTAAAGATTTGGGGGCAGGAAAAAATGTACATTTTACCTGCCACAAAACAGATTTTGTAAATTTACCCGATTTTGGTGGAACCTTGTTGTGCGTACTGTTGGTGCAAGTTAGTTCCGATTTACACTATAGGGACAGTCACTTTCCAGCAAAGAGCAAATCACACATTCTTTAATTTGTATGAGTAGGTGTGTCCCTGCTAGCCATCACATTAATGCACGGTAGGTCCCAAACATTCATTTAAACAGAGGCAAGGAGATACGTTCATTGAGAGTGAGAATATCGGTGTTGCGCTTCTGTCTGCGATCGGAGAACTGGAATTGTCAGGGGTTATTTGGACGAACTGCATAAAATGGAGACACTTCACCCTCAACCCACACACACACACACACACGCACACGCACACGAGCGCGCGCGCTTTTCATCTGCCGTAAACACGTAACATTTTTCTATAAATTTTGGCACAATTCTCTCCGTTTATAAACTCAATTGAAATTTGGCCAGACTTTCCGAAAGTGACTTAACGTAACAAAGTGTTTATTCGTGACATAAGGTACAGACCTGTACATAATCAACACCTACACGTATATTTTGTTTAAATATTTATTGTTTGTGGTTTGTACACTATATGGTGTATAATGAAGGAAAAGGAAAATATTATTTGTACATGCTAAATGTAATACCTGTGCTGTTTATTAGATCTGTAGACATCAGATTCTCCCATTCTTTGCAGTGTTGTTTTACTCTTTATTTGTCATTCAATTTGCTTGGTTCTCTGTTCTTTAGTGAAACTTTCTTCATTGTATAGATTATGTGACGTCGAATGGAAGGCTGATCATGAAGGTGAAGTACTTGAAGAAACTACCATGACTTATTATGAGGTAAGCCCCTCTAACCTCACTTGTCTTGGGGAAATAACAGACAGAAGTATCGCAGTCAGTACACCCGACACTCGTAACCAGGCCGACAATCAAATTGATAACCCATGGATGATACCCAAAATTCCTGTCACAAACGCAGAATACCCGAACATGGTGTTCATCGTAATCATGAGTTACTCATAGCTTGTTTTCGGTACAGCAAAAATGTATATACCTACAACCGGGAAAAATGATTCTTAAATTTTACTTTGACCCCTAGGTCCCACGCTATTGTGCATTCTCACCGCTAGGAAGAGCTACATTCATAATATCTATAGATGGGTAATACAACATTAAAGTCGGGAAAGTCACTTCCGAACAGTCCATTCTTAAGAAAATTACCGGCCTTAAATTATCATGATACTAACTGCAAAGAACGCTTTTGAAAAATGTTTGCTTCAAGTTGCTTTTCACATTTTTCGCTCTACCTCCCCATGCATAGTACATGCACTACATATATTCACTGGACCTTAACATTTCTATATCATATCTGATATTTTTTGTGTTTAGTATTGATTAATGTATCCATCTTGTAGGCCTAGAGTAGGGAACTGTAATATCAAGATTTCGGACAACTGGAACGAAATATAATTTGTCTTTCTACGCTGATGCATCCTTCATGCTTGTATAGATGCTGTTATGGGCACAAACACGGGAAAGACATTCACCAATAGGTGACCGATATAGCACGGGCTGAATTCTCATTGACACCTGCCACTGATCACTGCCCTAATGACATTTATACTATTCAAACTATCTCTCCATATTACTTTGTTATTTTACAGATTTTCTGACTGTCTTTTTCTTTTTATATAAGCAGCCATTACATCACGAGAACGTCTGTTACAGGAAACGCGATTGGCTGTCAGTAGACGGCCGCCATCTTGTGGTTATCCGCCCAGCGTAAGTTTACTTTAACCGTGTTTATAATTCGAATAATGTAAAGATAGTTTATTGCTTCTGTAGGCGAAGTGTAAACCAAATGTAATCTTATCACGCCTTATCTTTCCGTACTTCACAGCCTGGGCTTGTAGCAGGTGAGATTCGCAGTGGCTTAACGGCATGTATGCTATTGATGGTGGAGTACTGATTATGCCGAATGACGCATCACTGGGTTCAATTCTGCTTTCCGAATAAAAATCAGAAGTAGACTTGATAAGCCTTATCATACGTTATTTGTACGAAATAAGTTCACAATTCGGTACTCATGTGCGTCTGTCAGAATAGTTTGTTTCTGAAATAAAGAAAGAATTTTAATTTAAATATACATTAACATTTTCGGTCCAATGTATCTACCATAGTACATAAACTTGAAAATTCCTCTTAAAAATACTATTTATGCTACATGAAATAAGTTTTCGTGTAGTTGTACAGCCTTTATTTACAAATGTTTTCGGTGAGATGAATGTGTTTTGACACCAGCCACAGTTAACTCCAGAATTATTAAAGCTTAGATAAAAGGTAGATATAAGGACGGAAGACTGTATAGTGGCCACAAAACAAAAAACCGATACCTCTGGCGCCGTTTAAACCTGCGATACCGGTGGCTCGGCAATGCTAGGCCGTAAGAATTTACAAGGCACAACGTGACGCGGTCAGGTTTAGAGTTCTCGCTGTCATATAGAAAGTTTAATGTAAGTTCTTCGTTGTTGCGATGCTATCTGAGACGTTGTGCAATAACTTACCATTTTTTAAAAATCTATCATCATTTACAATTTTAGGTTCTACACTCCAGATATTTCTACTATTGAGATTGCAGGCTGTAAAAGCACAAAGGTGGGGTATGTCTAACGGCACATTATTTGTGATAAACCGAATGAAAGACAGCTAACATTTTTAACAGTCTTAAAGCAGCGCAATTACTGATACGGAAAAGACAGTGAACTTGGGCGACTAGTCTGCAGCCTCTCACCGCGGAAACCTGATTTCAATTCCAGGCGAGTCCGTACAAAGTGGCATTGTGAAAGGTATCTGTCCGAATAACTCGGTTTCCCCTGTCAGTATCTTTCCATTAACGATTCGTACTCATTGTTTCGTCCATCACCGACGCTGTACATTCATAGAAATTGACAGACTATTTAAATAACACACAAGCGAGACAGTTTACAATAAAGTTGTCGTTACGGGTGTTTCGCCGCAGACAAAAGAAGCCTTGCTTCTTGAAAGACTGCATGGACATATACACCACTGGAAGTTATCGACATCAAACAGATGCAGATTGCACACGCAGGAAACGGGAAGTAGATTACTTGGCATCAAAAGGCAAATGAAATAAGAACTTCGTAGATTTAGTTGTGGAAGAAAGTGCGGCGTGTTTTTTTAAATTTATATTTCTTCTGCATGTACTGGTGTATGTATGTGTGTATGTGTGTGTGTATGTGTGTATGTATGTATGTATGTATGTACGTATGTATGTATGTGTGTGTATGTATGTGTATATGTATGCGTGTATGTATGTGTGTATGTATGTATGTATGTGTATGTATATATGTATGTATGTATGTATGTATGTATGTATGTATGTATGTGTGTATGTATGTATGTGTGTGTATGTGTATGTATGTATGTGTGTGTATGTGTGTATGTACGTATGTATGTATGTGTGTGTGTATGTATGTATGTGTATGTATATATGTATGTATGTATGTATGTGTGTATGTATGTATGTGTGTATGTATGTATGTATGTGTATGTATGTATGTATGTGTGTGTATGTATATATGTATGTATGTGTGTATGTATATATGTATGTATGTATGTATGTGTGTATGTATATATGTACGTATGTACGTATGTATGCACGTACCTATGCATGTGTGTATGTATGTATGTATGTGCGTACTATGTACGTAGGTATGATGTACGTAAATATGTTCGTAAGTATGTGCGTAAGTTCGTATTTATGTGTATATGTACTTCTCTATATACGTCTGTATGTATGTATTATGTACTTCTGTATGTACGTATTGTGTACTTCCGTGTGTGTGTGTATGTATTATGTATGTATGTTCGTATGTATGTACGTACGTATTTTCTTCTGTATGTAGGTACGTACGTATGTATACTGAAGTATGCATGTATGTATGTACTACCGTATATATATACGTCTGTATGTAGTTATGTACTATGTACGTCTGTAAGTACGTATGTAGGTATGTACGTAGTCGGTATAGTGACTTGTTGTGTGTTGGACGGCCCGAGGTTCGAAAACCGGTGGGGGCGAGATTTTCCGCAACCATCCAGACCGGTTGTGGGCCCAACCAGCGTCCTGTACAGTTTGTACCGGGTTTCTTTTCCCGCAGTAAAGCGGCCGGGGTGTGGCGTTGACCACTCACCCCAAACTAGTACCAAGGTTAAAGAAAGAGTAGAGCTATACCTTAACCTCCTTCTGGGCCTTCTTGACCTGTTCTAGGAGGAACTTTACCTTTACTGCTCAGTTTTTACAACTCTTTAAGATGACAATGCCTCGCCGAAGCACGTCGAGTGCATCGAGGATTTTAAGGAAAGATGGTTTCAATAAGAGAGCGTTTTATGTTTCTTCTTTAAATATGTAACCTATATTGACATGACACAAAATAAAAACAGCTGTACAGGTATTGTTGCAACAAGTACTCTCCAAAATTTAAAAAATTCTGCTTCTGGAACAGTGAAAAATAGTATGAGATATTTTATGAAATTACAGATAATACAGCCTGAGAAATGATGTTAATATAAAATTGGGAAATTTTCATCGTGTTTACTTTCTAAAACTCGGAATATAATAATACAAAAACAATTTTATCGGTTGTACGATAGTACCTGTTATCTTGATGGAAGGACAAGTGAAAAGAATCTGACATAAAGTGTTCAAAAAAACTGAATCTGAAGGGCATAAGTTATAAATTTGATGTTACGTAATTAGAAATATCGTGATTGGTGCAGTTCACGTGACTCTGTTACTGTAGTGAAATTTATGACGCTACAATTAGTGGCGTACCTGACAATACTGGGGAGACAAGGAATACTTACAGAATTTCCGTGGTGAAGTATTTTGAGGGAACATTCTCCTTGAATTCCTAGGGTTATTTGCCATAATGGAAAGTTGATGTAGGCCTAACCGTCTTGGTATTTTGACCAGTAGTGGGTTTTGTTATGAGCAGCACTGAATATTTAATTCTATTGCCATATATTCTGTTTGATTTTATCGAAGAATAAATGGAAGTGTTACTGATATTGCAGAATATATGACGTAGACTGCTGTAGTTACGTTCATGGGTTACGTCTTGTAACATGTTAACGCTTACATATATTGTCTATGGTATCGAACTGTGTTAACATTCATTATGAGCTTCGTAGCTGTGATATATTACTTCAGAATTGAATGACATTTCAGTAACACATGAATGATACTTCATTCTGTAAATATAATCAGTAATGACTTACATGCTGATCATCATAGACGAGCACTTTTAATAATATTCAGGTTCTAAAAATGGTACGTTTAAAGTGAGGGAGGTGCAAATGTGCGGAGAAGTACAAGTGGTGGGGAGACGGAAGTGAGTCGCAAGCAGAGAAGTTCTCAGAATCTTGATTGCCAACTGTAATATCAGGGTGTGAAACATCCCAGACACGAGTGAATTCCACGTTTCGTTCCTCAGAATTATTTTATGATATTTTGTTGTCATCTGTCTACTTTCTGTGCAATTTAGAACTGCTTACTTACAGTCACACACGGAATACTGAACAATTAAATTCATCTCATTTCACGTGAGTTTATTCTGTGATTTATCTAGCTTATTTCTACTTGTTTCCATAAGTAGGGTGTACAAACTATTAGATTTTAAAATTTACACTTTTTGTATAGACATACACGAGTAGGTTTTTCGATTTGTTTATTTCTTGAGAAATTTCCAGAATACATAATTTATATTTGTACCAAAATTCAGTAATCATTCCGGACGCACTATGGCCCTGGGGTCGACTCAGCCTCTTACAGAAATGAGGACCAGGAATATTTCCTGGGAGGTAAAGACAGCCGGTGCGTAGGGATGACAAACTTACCACCTTCATGTGCCTATTGTCTTGAAATCTGGGAGCCTCAACCTTTTGGAATCCTCCAGGCTTGTGCAAGGATTGCTTTGTCTTTTACCTTTTACCCATATTTGGTAACCAGTGATACATTCTGCATCCTTACCCTGTTGCTTATTCTGTAAATATTAAGTCACACATTCAGAAAATGTTTGATGTACATGTCGTGTCTAAGTCATTTATTAAAGGGCAATGTAACCGTTCATTCAGGTAATGACATTATAACATAAGTGCACATGTATTGTGTATGCCATTAGTGCTATTTCAAATCATGATTCATGAATCATGAAGGCAGTGTCCCTTGTATGATATGTTAGTACGGCATCACACGCATCTTCATTGAACGAACTTCACGCAAAGTTTCCAGTATTTCAGGTGTACCATAATAACCTTGAGAGGACTCTGGCACAGGCAGATAAAATTAATCTGATTACTTGCACATTAAACGCTGTTCCATGTTTAATATAAGCAATAATATGAGTGCTTTGGAAGAGCTCATATCCACAATATAATCTCGGAACAGCTTAATCTCGTTGAGACTTAAGTATATGTCTAGAATGTACTTCAGTGAAGGTGTGATTTGAGGGATGCGTCATTCTTATCTTTGTACTGGATCGTATCTATTTTCTATAAAGACTGTATATAAAAATGGAACCTTGCAGAAACATGATAGTGCATCTGGAGAATAAACATGTATTATGTTCGTATCGTGACAAATGTTCTTGATGTCCCACTACCATATTTGCCACCCTCTGAACTAACAGTGAGATCTAAATGCCACTTTGAGGGTAAGCACACAGACAGCGCTTAAGCGGGTGGAATGTGAAGTGGAACGGATATTTGTTACAATTTGATGAAATTTTAAGGAAAATAAAAGAGAAAATGGTTTTGCACTTGATCTTTGTATTAAATACTGTAAATGTTATCCATGACACTCTCTGGTAAGTTTAAAAACCAATAAATGTGACCATCCAACGCAAGATACTTGTTTCTAACAAACAGTTAACATGTTTTGGCTTTATGAAGTAGCTATCACGAGGCTGTAAAGAAAGAGATATAATGTGCAGTAGGTATACAGACATGTTCAAGACCGAGATCGTTACTTGTGACAACTGAAGTTCATAAAACGTCATTAGCATCGCATTATCTGAATTATGATTTCCAGCGGTAACAAGTTGAGATTTCAGTCTTGAACATATCTACTATGTATGTTGTGTGTTACATATTTGTTATATTGCACAGATTAATGGTGACTTATTTTTAAGGACGAAACATGTAGCTGTTGGTTATCAAAATTATATGTTGTGTTTGGAGTTTTTTTTTATTATATATTGACACAAATTGATGAGTGGAGTAAAGCCGTTAAATTCAATGTGACTGACACTTCATTCGGGGACTTGGCACAAAGGAATCTAAATAAATGAACGATCACTAATTGAAACAGGTGTAAGGGAGTGCTGGATTGTTAGGTCCGTTTGTGACGAAGCTGTCTTATCTGCTGAGGTTATGGTTAACTGACGGGATATCTCAGTCATTTTAGTCAGCAGGAAACTGCCTGGACGACAAAAGATAAGGCAGTGATTCTGGTTCTTCTGGCCACAGCGCTCAGAAAGAATCTGGCTTACACAGATCTTCTTATCCATTGGCGACAACAGACCTCTCCGCAGGCATAAAGCGGTTCGACGTCTTGTTGAGCATTCATTTTCATTTAAGACCGAAGTGAAGAGTACATGGATCTGTACCTCCGTTTTTCCTTACGTGTTCACGACGTTATGCTGAGTTAAGCACATGGTAGCTTAGAATAAAGATGGGTTGCGTGAAGATAGCACCGAATTCTGAGTATGCAAGAGTAATACCAGGCAGGCGATAGAACGAGATTCTTAAGGACGATACAAGGAACAACGTGTCTAACCCACGTAGAGAAGAATTGTTTGCCATTAAAATGTTATACAGTTGCTGTCATCATAGCGGCTGATATAGAAGACGGCTTGATATCAGCTGCATATCGAATTGTCTGTTGTGGGTTTCTTATTTGTGCAAACCCATGGTTGTGGGGAATTTAGGCTGTCCTTAGGTAACCACAAGGAATGTAATCAAGCAGCAGCTGCGAGACAAAGCCTCTACACCGTGTGATTTTCTTGCCACTTTACGTAGAGTGTAAATAATGAAGGACCTGTGTTCACTGAGGTAAGCTGCCCGTGACAGGTCTTCTGAATACACCAACCAAGCATTCATAATTTCTCCCCTCATTAAAATTGACTCCCTGAAACAGAACCCTTCTCGAGAAAATTTAGGGTGTTCTCAAGAGGCCGTCGCAAACTGTCCTGAAACACAGTTGTCCACGCACCCTGAAACTCTGTTCGTTTAATATTTTTGGCAACGTTACTCTCTGGTCCACACCAAAAACTTGGATTCACACCATGTCCACACTCATGCTTAGCTCAATGTAAATTCGCGGCTAGGGATGTAAGTAGTGTGTTCACACCAAGTGCTCTTGCGACAATCCAGCAAACATAATTTTGCCTTATATCCGTTCAAAACTTACCAATAAAGATCTGGCGGCAATCGCATTAGTTAAGGGTCAGATATTCTTTCGAAGAATAGCTGGCCCAAATGAGCGCCCCGTGATGTGAAACAGACGCATTTAGATACAAGTATGGGCCATGAGCTGGCCTTAAGGGAGCCTATAGTGTGAATTAACACCTACCCTGCTAACGTGGAGAATATGGCGAGCTTCTAATAATGGCAGCAAATAGCAGACGGGATTTAACTTGGCGTTTAATGGGTTAACCTTAAGTTTTTAGGAGTTGTCTTCCTTTTGGCATTCAAAATGTAATAAATATACATGTTCGCAGAATTGATTTTCGAAATCGGTTTTGAATTCCAAGTAAGAACCAAGTGCAGGCAATGTAAGCATGTATATTCTGCTTGGGCGATTTCGATGTTAGCGGATTTGGAATTAACAAAATTGTATATGAATTTTCTCATCGTTGCACCGTGCATTTCGTAGAATCAATTTAATTACCAACCAACAAATGCACTTACATAAAATTTCACATTAAAACACTTAATATCGCTCCGACATGTTTCGATCCTTAGATCATCCTCAGGGAGCTACGTTGTTCCTTGCTAAAGTCATTTTAAAAATATTCACAAAACATTCACAAAATTTTGTGAATGTTTTTAAAATGACTTTAACAAGGAACAACGTAGCTCCCTGAGGATGATCTAAGGATCGAAACACGTCGGAGCGATTATAAGTGTTTTAGTGTGTTATTTTATGTAAGTGCATTTGTTGGTTGATAATGTATATGAATTATTTTTATGTAAACTCGTTCAGCGAAAGCTAAACTAAACTAAACTCCGTGGCCTTAGTCCGCACGCGAACTATACCGACAGAGCGGCCGCCGCCGGTCGGCGAAGTTAGTGCCAACTTTTGCGGATAGAGGGGTGTCACGTGGTCAG